>Ga0116227_10000640_pt1 | contig 70541 bp, 70 predicted proteins | sample S1TSphgellanicum_FD_89693 | JGI IMG/M metagenome (GOLD analysis project Ga0116227, IMG submission 89693) | Host-associated microbial communities from peat moss isolated from Minnesota, USA - S1T2_Fb - Sphagnum magellanicum MG | ecosystem: Host-associated > Plants > Peat moss > Unclassified... | reverse complement strand
GGAACTGCTTGCTATTGAAGAAGAAGTTGGAACGCTGGAAGTTGGCAAACGTGCGGACATCCTGATTCATGACCAGAATCCGCTTACCGACTTCAAGTTGCTGTACGGTACCGGTGCGGTTCGGCTGAACGATGAGACAAACGGGCCTGAATTCAAACGTTGTCTGAAAAAAACGATTCGCGGCGGAATGGTCTACGACGTTGACGAGTTGCTGACCGACGTTCGGGAAATGGTTGCCAGTACCTGGCCGGATAAGTCCGGGAATTCTCGGGCGAAGTGAGGTCGATATGCTATCAGGCCCGCAGTTCGTTATCGTCTCCGGCTCGCTGGGAAGCGGCAAGACCTCGTTGCTCGAAGCGTTGCTGCACAGTGAGAACGCGTCGGATACAGCCATCATCGTTAATGAAGCGGGCGAGATAAACATCGACGGAGCGGTGCTGTCTGAATCCGCACGTGGCTTGTCTATGGCTACGCTCAGCAACGGTTGCGTTTGCTGTTCGATGACAAGTGACCTCGTCACGACTGTCCACGACCTTATGCAGTTTCGCCGGGCCGCTGGAAAACCACCGTTATCGCGAATTATCTTGGAGTGCAGTGGACTTTCGCGACCAGGTCCGATAGTGTCGTCGCTGCAGGAGCTTGCCAACCTTCGATTCAAGTTGCATCTGATAACAACGTATGACTGCAGTCGACCTTCTATGCAGATAGGTGACTTCGAAGACGCTGTCGCGCAACTCACCGCTGCGAACACTATCGTCCTTACGAAAGTTGACCTTGTTTCCGGGGACAAGCGCGAAGAAGCATTGCGGGCGGTATCCGACGTGAATCCGTTTGCTCTGGTTGTCAATGAATTCTCCGCGTCGATTCGGGCTCGCGAAGCTTTTCGACCACCAAGCTTTGGCGGCCCGGTCGTCGTTGACGTCCCGGCACATCAGTCGGAGCGGCGGCGCCTGCTACATCCCAGAGTCCGCGTATTTCGGGCTAAGCTCCATGACGACGTGTCGTGGGATGAAGCACTTGATTGGCTAGAAAATATCGCCGGTGCACTTGGGGACCGGTTGCTACGTATCAAGGCGATTCTGAATGGGGCGAGCCCGAACGAGCGGATTCTCATTCAGAGCGTCGGGACAACGTTCTCGGCTCCGCGTCGGCTACTTCCTGGCTCGCCAGCACCAATTGGGGCGGTCATCATCGCACGAGACTGTGGGCGACAAGATTTGGAACAGGTCACCGCCAGCGGAGAGGTGAACTGGTTCGACTACCACTAGGCATGCTGTCTTGTCTGTTGAGAAAGTCTGCCGCATCGGCAATGGAAAGGACTTGCAATCGTCAAGCGCAACAGAACGAGATAGCAGCCGGAGTGTTGGACTACTTTGTATCGCAGATGGAAATCAACCGGCGTTGTAGCGGGAGCCATAATATGAGATTTTGGGAAGCATCCTTCGCTTAACTTCACATCAGACCCAGGCCCCACGTATCAACCTCGCCCGACCACCGGTAGACAGCACGAATGTTCGTCTGTACGATTACCTCGTTGGGAACCTGTGTTCGGAAGAAGTCTGAAAAGATGGTCCAGGTTGTCGCGAGTGCGACGGTCCCGATGTAGTACCGCAAATTTCTTGTCGCCTTGCGGATAGTCGCAGCGCGCACGCCGCCCGAATCAAGCACGCCGGTAATCCGAGACCGGCCGCTCGATTTGGGTGATAGCGAGCAAGCTGCATTTATTCGAAAGGAGACTTCATGTCTACTCCCTCTTCCGTTTTTGCTGGCCTTCCGTTCCGTTCTCCGTCTCGCGAGGACTCGGACGAAGCTGCTCAATCGCTGGTTCACCTCACGTCTGCCGAGCCGAACGCTTGCAAGGAAATGCTGGCTAGGATGTATGGTTTTTCCGGCTTCCATGAAGATAAAGCTGTGTTTCCAAAAGACGCGGCTGCCGGCCCCTTCGACGATGAGCTGAGCCCTTCAGACATCGCGCATCGAAACGCCCGAGCTGCGGCGCTGCTTGAGCAAGATTCGAGATTCGCACTGAAGGCCCCCTTAGCCAATTTGGGCTGGGAACTCGTCTTTCCGCATCTTGGCGCTTTCCACCGGCCGCGTGAGCGCCGGCGCTTGTTCTCGTGTTTGAAGCGCGCCATCAAGTCGGTCGCTGAAGAAAACTGGTCTCTCGCAGACGCTCTGCACTTTGAGCAGGTCTTCGCACCGGCGGCCAGATTCGAGTCCCCCGACGCAGACCTAATGGCACGTTGGCGGGACCTTGGAAAGTGGCCAGACACTGCGAAACCCAAGCAACAGCTCGCGCTCATGCGGCAAGCTTGCAAAGCAGACATCTCGTTGGGCAAGCATAACCTCTCGGCGATGTTCCAGCGGTGGCGCGCGCAACGCTGGCCTAACGCGATGGAATACATCGTCTATAGGTTGGGCAACAGAACGTCGCTGACCGCTCAAGAGGCTCACGCAGAATTCGGCCGCTTCTTCTGGAATCGCATCAATCCCCCTTTCAGCGGAATGCGTGACCCATTTGGAGAGAATGTGTCAGACGCCGTGAAGCAGGAGGTGGCAGACTTCAGCAAGAACCCAGACCCGGCCGTGGCGGCCCGCAATCCGGTTCTGAGCCGAGTACCGTTCATCGTTGAGCTCGCGCACAATTGGCCGTTGCTTTGGAACAAGCAAATTGCCGAGAGCCTGGTCAGCCTTGAAAGAGGTTGTGTGGTGCTTCAGACCTTATGCGATATTCCTAACAGCAACTCAACGCGGCCCGCTCAGACAGGTTTTTGCAGCATTTGGCTTGAGCCTCTACCGGATGTCGGTCCGGTGAAGGACATGACGTGGTGGCGTTATACGGCAAGCTTCTTTAGGCTGGACGGGGATAACGCCTTTAGGCCAGTTGCCCTGTTCGAGGGGACGCTCGTCGACCCGTACCTTTTTGAACAGCAAGTGACGCCAGAAAGCTTTTCTGTTCAACTGGCAGCAAGCGGAATGCAAGATGACGAATCGTACGGGCTTAATGGACTCTGGAAGGTCCTTCAGTACGAGCTGGTCAACAATCGATTCGGCTCGTTGGGCGGGTATCTGCGCGACTTTCCTCATACGAGCTTTGCGTCGGTGACCGTAAAAGTACATCCGGACTACAATTCGAAAGCCGCTCTTCCCGAGCTGGTCAAAGTGTTCTTGCAAACATTCAATTTGCAGACCGCGTCGCGTGCCGGAAGCAAGCTGCTCGATAGCACGTTTGTGGGCGTCGACGCGAGCTGGATGCGCGAACGAATTTCGCCACCGTCAGGCCTCGTCTTTCCAGTCGAAGGAACTCCGCCTGCACGAAACTGGTCGGTCGCAGACTTACCATTGATGTTCTCATCGGACAAGGCGACCAACCGAGAACTCGATGAGGACATCGAGAAAGGGCGAGCAAGGCAGGCGACACGTTACCGCGCGATGAGACAGGACCTTCGCCGTCTCGGTGTCGCCGCAGAGATTGTCGTTTACGACCCGTGGTCGTACCCGCGCAACTAAGCTTACCTGTCACACACTCGACCGCGAGGGCAGCACACGGTCGAGATTCGGCCTCGTTTGCTCGACCTGTCCTCCGCTATTTCTCCGTTCTTAACCTTCGCCGAATCGCCAAACGGCTTCACCCCATACGTGGCTACTGAGGTGTATCTGCCGTTTGGCTGACCGTTCCGGCGAGGTGGAAAATCGCGCGAGATGCGTCCCCAAATCACACGGGATGCTTCTCACCATCCGCAGAGCCTTGTCTGGCGGGGCAGAAAATCTCGCTTTATGGGTCTTGCTATAGGCGTTAATTACCCACCGACATTTCTGAACCGTGACCCATGGGACGGCTGGCTTCACTTTAATCGTGCGGTCGTCCTAGAAGAACTGAAGCACTATGACGTGGTCGAGCTGGCCTACCAGCGGCGCATAGAAATCGACCCGGCGCATGCTGATGCTCACCTCAACTTCGCTTTATCCGCATCGTCTAGCATCCGTAAATTGCTATACGAGAGTCGCGGAAACCAATATTGATACGGACTATAGTTTGTCGAGAAAGCGAACAAACTCTTCCGACGTCATGAGAACCCTATGCTTAGGTTTCCACAGGCCATCGAATGCTTGCTTGAGAAAACCTTGCTCGTTTGATAGCAGAATGTCTGCGTGAAGGAGGTGCGTCATCAGGTCAAGGTCCGCCTGTGCATTGAGGTCAAGCGGCTGATTCGCCTGGAGCATCGAGTAGTGTGTCAGGTAGACCATGTTGATGACAAATATCGTGAAAAATGGGTATCGAAGCCAAAGGTAAAGCGAATCGCGCGGCGAAGGGACTGAAGGTCAGCGGCAAGGTCGTTAAGACCAAAACCATCGTCAGCGGAAAAGACCCCGTCGCTCCAAAGTAACAGCATCCGAAGACCGGAGCGACGTGGAGCGGCCGCGGTCGCGCTCCCTCGTGGATTGCCGAAGCCAAAGACCGGTCCAAGTTTTTGATTGGCGGCGCTGCGGCGGTGGGCGATGCGAAATTGGCGGTCAAGAAGGCTGTCGCGAAGAAGGCCCCGGCGGCGAAGAAAACTGCTGCCAAGAAGGCCGTGAGCTCAAAGGTTTCGGTCAAAAAGGCGCCGGCGAAGAAAGCGCTGCGCACGAGCGTGGCCGTGCCGGTTCCGGTGACCCCGGCCGAGTCTGGCTCCGAGATAACGACCTGAACGCAATTGGAGGGTGCCCCATGGACCAGCAACTCCCTGGTTCCACGGGGTATCCCGAGGCGAAGGAGGCTTATTGCGGCTGCGTTGCCTGACGTTGCGCGGCTTGCTGTTGTGCGTGTTGCTTGGTAAGGTGCCTGCCGACCATGCAGCCAACGACAGCGTGGTGTCCCGCGTAATGTCCGGCTACTCCGCCCACCGCTGCACCCTTCAGGCAACCTGCAGCGTTCGCCTCTCCGAGCGTTGCCAGAGAAATGAGGCATGCCGCCAGTACGAGAGTTCTGGATTTCATTTGGCGTGCTCCGTTTTGCATATCTTCACCGTCAATGCCTTTGATGTCGTTGAATGCAATATTCAGGCAATAAAAATCGAGCCTGCTCACGCCCGCTTAACCTTCGCCCCTGCATAACTTGCCCACGGTTATAAGAAAAAGTGGCGCAGGAGCTGGCTTGCGCAGACTGACGTTCCAGTAGCGCGGAAGAATGTCTGGTGGCGATGCCGACGAATGAAACAGAACGGGGACATTCGCGAGAGCGGGCTGAGCCTTCAGTTGGGAGCAAAGCGCTAGTCCGTCCATCAAAGGCATCATCCAGTCAGTAATAATGAGATTGGGTACGTGGTGTTTCAGACACTCAAGCGCCTCGACGCCATTGCTTGCGCAAGTCACGCTGTACCCCTCATTGACCAGGATTAGGGACCACGCGGCGAGAATGTCTGGTTCATCATCGACAAGCAAAACTGAATACATTTTGACCGCCGATTGGTTAGCTTGGTTCTCTGCTGAGCCTCATAGGAGCAAAAACCGTTCCCCAAGATGTTCCGTTGCATATCTCTATCAATGGTTGTCAACTGCGCGACCAGCGAGCGGACGACCTCGCGCGAATCAGTTTTGCGCCGCCCGAAAATTTCCGATAGTTGAGTTCGTTGGGTCGCAACTCTCGGTCAGACCGCGAACGAAGCCCTTCCGCTATCCTTGCGCCACGCGGTAGCCATGAAAGCATAAGCCTTGCCTGCGACCGCAGTCACCGAGGAAGTGCTAGACGACAAATGGTGCAGACCCGACATTAACCCGCACCATCCACCGTCTTACATCTCAAAAGGCACGTTGTCCCGACCTCAAGTTCTCGGTGGAAGTCATCGGGTCAGTCTCATTGAGACAGAGAAGCGCGTCGCCGGATGGACGCTCACGGATATCTCGAACACTTCTCCAGACGCATCGAAATAGCGTCGAACTATTTCAAGCGCGGCCGCCCCGGCGTCAACTTGCAGCCTCTCCGTCATTTCGCCGGTTACGTTCAACGCGTGAACGTCCTGCTGAATCTCCGCAATCGCGCGGCCGTACCTTTCCTCTATTAGCGCACTGATAAGCCTGTCCGGTTGAGTCCGTGCGGCGTCCGCCACTTCCGAATAGCTCGCATCGATATATACGTCGGTCCAACCGATGGGCGGCTTCGATGCGTCTCCCGCGACCCGAAGACTCGATATTCGCAGCCAGGGCGTGCCGTCCGAACATTGCAGGATGGCGGACAGAGCGCCTTCAGCAACGACCTCTGTCACCGACTGCACCAGCCGGAGATGCTCTTCCCCGAACTGCACGACATCATCCACCGATGCCAGAGACGGCCTGAATGCGCTCTTTGGCACGGCCGACTCAACACGTGTTCCGGCGTTCTTCTTTCTCGAAACAAGGCCGCGCTCCTGCAACGATTGCAGTGCGGCTCGCACGGTATGTCGGCTCGTTTTGTAATGGTCGCGCAGCTCGAGCTCGGTCGGTAACACGGTGCCTACGGGGTATTTGCCGGCGGCAATGGCGTCAGTGAGTTCCTGAGCGATATCGGCAAAGTGTGGGCGGCTCATCGATTCGTGTGAAAAATAAAGTTAGGGTAAGCGCTGATTGGCCCAATAAGTCCGGACATATAGGATTGTATATGTCCGGACTTATTTGGCAAGTCCGCAGCCAAATTTTTTCATTTCTCCATCGAGGTCGCAATGGGCAACCAATCCGCTCCTTCCGCAAGCACTGTGTTTGATTCCATTCTGTTTCGTGATGCGTTTGGGACCGCGCAGATGCGGCGCCTGTTTTCCGACCATTCGCTCATTCAGCGTTACCTCGACGTCGAGGTCGCACTTGCAAAAGCAGAGGCTAGTGTTGGGGTGATTCCATCGGAAGCGGCGCAGACCATTGCTCGGGAATCTAGCATTGAAAAGATTGATTTCGACCGTATGCGCGAAGAGACCGACATCGTCGGCTACCCCATTCTGCCCCTGGTGCATCAGATGGTCGAGATGTGTGGTGACGCTGGACGATATGTCCATTGGGGTGCCACGACGCAAGACATCATGGACACGGCCGTCGCGCTGCAGGTGCGGGATGCGCTCGATGTAGTCGACAGCGATATCCGCGCCCTGCGAGCCATCCTCAAAGACCTTGCAGTGAAGCATCGTGACACGCCCATGGCCGGACGCACTCACCTACAGCAGGCATTGCCGGTCACGTTTGGCTACAAGGTCGCAATCTGGCTGGCAATGTTTGACCGCCATCAGCAGCGATTGTCGGAGCTGCGCCCGCGAGTAGCGGTCGTTGAATTTGCGGGCGCAGCGGGAACCTTGGCTTCGCTTGGCGAGAAGGGGTTCGAGGTTCAGAAAGCCCTCGCGCGAGAACTCAAGCTTGGAGTGCCTGCAACAACGTGGCACGTGGCGCGTGACGGGTTTGCAGAGGCGGTGAATCTGCTCGCGCTGATTACCGGGTCTCTCGGCAAGATAGCACTCGACATCATGATTATGGCGTCTACGGAGTTCGCTGAGGTCTATGAGCCATTCGTCAAAGGCCGCGGGGCGAGCAGCACCATGCCCCAGAAGCGCAATCCGATTTCCAGCGAACTGATGCTGGCGGCAGCCAAAGGCGTGCGCCAGCATGCCGGACTTATGGTCGACGCGATGATTCAGGACTTCGAACGCGCGACAGGTCCTTGGCACGCGGAATGGATTGCCATTCCGGAGAGCTTCATCCTCACCGCTGGCGCGCTCTACCAGGCGAAATTCGCGCTTGGCGGCCTAATCGTCGATACGGACCGGATGAAGCAGAACCTGGGCATAACCAAAGGCCTCATCGTGGCGGAAGCCGTGATGATGTCCATGGCTCCGCACACCGGACGTCAACAGGCTCATGACATTGTGTACGACGCGTGCCGCACGGTAAATGACAAAGGTGGGACGTTAGCGCAAGCCCTGTCCGCGATTCCGGCTGTAACCGAGCATTTCGACGAGGCGGCTATCGACCGGATGACCGACCCGGCGAATTACCTCGGTCTTGCACCACTGATGGTTGACCAGGCAGTTCAACTGTCGAACGACATCTGAGCCGGAGCGCATGGAGGAGCGGAGATTATGAACAAAGATATCGCATCGACCGGAGAGTCAACTGATACCGTTAAGGTGAAGCTGCCTTGGTATCGACGATTGGGAATGCAGGTGCTCGCGGCCTTGGTATTCGGTATTGCCATCGGTTTGCTTTTTCCGAAGTTCGCAACGCAACTGAAACTGCTTGGCGACATTTTTCTTTCCCTCATCAAGGCGGGTGTAGCGCCACTGGTCTTTCTCACGATTGTCCATGGCATCGCATCTGCCGGAGACGTGAAAAGCGCTGGTCGGGTCGGGTGGCGCTCCATCATCTATTTTGAAGTCGTGTCGACGGTCGCATTGATGGTCGGGTTGCTGGCCGGGAACCTGCTTCAGATTGGAAAAGGTATGACGTCCGTCGCGGTCAAGGCTATGCCAGCGGCTACGACGAAGGTTGTACCGCAAGGCTTTGCCGAGTTTGTCATGCATCTGGTGCCGGACAATTTTATCGGCGCCTTTGTCAAAGGCGAACTCCTTCAAGTCGTCGTTCTGGCTGTAATGGTGGGCATCGGCATCCTTGCTATTCCGGAAGGTCGCCGTGCCAGGATAAGCGAAGGTCTCGACCTCGTATCACAGGTTCTCTTCTCCTTCATTAACCTTGTGATGAAGCTGGCGCCGCTCGGCACGTTTGGCGCGGTCGCCTACTCAGTGGGCAGTAACGGAACCTCCGTGCTCATTGCGCTTGCGCAACTGGTCTTGAGCTTCTATGCAGTCATCGCTTTGTTCATCTTTGTTGTTATGGGCATCATTGCCAAACTGGCTGGCTTTAGCATGTGGCGTTTCCTGAGATACATCAAGGAAGAGGTCGTTGTCGTCCTGGGAACGGCATCGTCAGAAAGCGCGCTCCCCCGACTGCTTATCAAGCTTGAGCGACTCGGTTGTGCGAAGCAGACAGTCGGTCTGGTACTGCCGACAGGATACGCATTCAATCTAGACGGTACGTCTATCTTTATGGCGATGGGAGTCATGTTCATCGCCCATGCTTACGGGGTGCCAATTACGTTCGAACACCAGGTCGGCATTCTTTTGTTGATGCTGTTGACCTCAAAAGGTGCCGCTACCGTTTCTGGCGGCTCCTTTGTTGTATTCGCCGCGACTGTGACTTCTACGGGCATCCTCCCTGTCGAGGGACTGGCGTTGATTTTCGGCGTGTACCGATTCATGTCCATGGCAATCGCGACTTGCAACACGATTGGAAACAGCCTAGCAACGGTCGTGGTTGCAAAGTGGTCTGGCACGTTCGACGCGGCAACTGCAGAGAAGCATTTCTACCCAGAGAGATTTCCAGATACGCACCTTGACGATGAGGCCTTTGAAGCCGGGATAGAAACAAAGCAGGATGAGATGCCTCGAGAAGTACGCTCTGCAGCGCGCTCTTCATAACGACCTTTGCGTGTTTGGCAGTCCGAGCGTTGACTGTACGTCCACGAACCTTGGTAACTCGGCCAACACGAAATGCAATTAAGCGGACACGATTCAAAAACGTCCCATAGGAAAGACGCTGAAGCTGATGGCGCCTTTGGGTGGACCGGCGACAGGTCAGCAATGCGCAGGACGCAGGAACGGATTGGCTCCGAACGCAGTGAACCAGATGGTGTCTCGCCCGACACTGGAGGGCGCCGCGGGCGGCCGCCCCGGCGTGCCGGCCAAGTCCGCAAGTGGCTTGGAGCAGTTGAGCGATTGTTCAACTACCATCAAGAAAGGCGGATTCTGGTCGATATCAATCCTGTTGAAGTTGCGACGGAGAGGGGAAGTGCAGAACCAGCATCATCTGGAGGCGTTCGCATTCTGTGCGACCGTCGACGCCATTCGGAAGGCGCAGGGGAAGTCAAATCCAGAGGACCGTCCATTCGGCTCCATGGAGCGAATGTTGGCAGAGGTCGACGTCATAGAAGACACGCTTCGGATGCTTGGTGTCGTACCCGACGCGATTCACGACCTGCCGGACCGACCGACGGAGTAGCTTGTTGAAGGGTGGTCAAACGAGAGCACTAACCGCCAATAGCCGCCACAACCCAGTAGCCAAGAAGTAGGTACCAGAGCTTCAATGTCTTTTCGCCGTCGAAGTTGAAGCGGTCGCGTTCCTGCGCTCACGATTCGCAACTCAACGTGGGCGTGTGGTCTAGTTCCGGCATCTCGGCTACGGAGGCCAAAATGGCAACTCTCGAATTACTGCAGGCAAAAATCAAGAAGCTGGAACAGCAAGCCGAAGCTCTCATCGCAAAGCAGTCGTCAGACCGTTCGGTAGCGGAATGAGTTGAGAGACTTCTGGGTCCAGGAGTCAGTGCGAAGCACACTCAGGCAACGGCTCTTGGGTGCATACTTCATCGGTCCCAACGGTGCAGGGATGAAACCGTTTCCGATTTGAGCCGATGTGTACATGCTGAGCACACGGGAATCGTTCCAGTCCTGATAGCAGGCCGCCTTCGACATAACGGAGACCATCACCGGTTGCGCAGAACCTACCAGGCTTCGGAACGCAGCGTCGCGCGACGAAAGCAATGTGGTTAGAGCGTTGCGCAACTGTCCTTGCTGTTCAAAGGAAAGCGATGGGCCGAACGTTGCTGGCGTTTGGGGCCATTGCTTGATTAACTTGGGTAAGTCCGCTGTTCAGACTTTGCAGAGCAGCGCCTGTCTCGGCGCACCCTGCGCATGCGACCGCAACGGCGGCCAGAGCAAAATGCAACTTCACGCTTTAGTCCTGTTGTACGAGTTTCGACCTATGGTTATCGGCCGCTTTAAATTGAATCTTTAGGCTCTTCGCGACGTGTTGTGAATTTAAAAATGAAAAACGGTAATCAGCTTGGAAGAGAAGCACAAGCCGGGGATAATCCGCGCCGCGCGTCTTCAGAACGCGGCCCAATAGAATATCCGTTATGCATAGGGGTAAATGAATGTCGAAGGTCACTGTTATTGCCGCTGTTACGTGCGGCCTTCTCGCTTTGGCCGGTTGCGGCAGCAAGCAGGATGCGAGCAAAAGCAACTTCCAGGCAGCAATCCAGGATTATCTGAATACGAAGACGGGCGTGTGCGTAATGATGCCCGCAAAAGAAGCACCGTTCACACTTCAGAAGAAGGGGAACATGGATTTCATCAATGCTCCTGAAAAAGCGGCCGCGCTCGTTAGCGCTGGCCTGCTTTCAGAGAAGGATATGGACGTCAAGTCAGTCTTCGGCAATCAGATGGTCCCGGGAGCGCAGTATTCCCTCACTGAGGAAGGCAAAAAGTATCTCGTGAAGGGCGGAGCCGGCAACATCGGCGGTTGGGATGCCTTCTGCGGCGGCAAATATAAAGTGAAGGAAGTCGAAAACTTCACTCAACCGGCTGACATGTTCGGCACCAAGATTTCGCAGGTCAACTTCCTCTATGAAGTTGATGACGCGCCAACTTGGGCGAAACAGCCCGCAATCCAGGCGGCGTACCCGTCTGTTCAGCACGATGTGACGGGCTCGCCTGGCGACAAGGCAGTTCTGGTTGCAACGAACGATGGCTGGATGCACGAACGATTGTTTAAGAGCAAAGGCGGCTGACGAGCAAATCGAAACCCGGTAGGCAAACTTTCTTCGCGGCTCTCGCCACTTCGTTTCGCTGAACAAGGGCCAAACGACTGACTGCGGGCCGCTTAAGACGCCTCTCACCATGCTAATGAGGAACCTATGAGCATTCGAGCTGCTATTTCGGTTGCATCGATTTTGCTGGGAGCTGGCCTTGCTATCAAATTTTTGCTTGCCGCTGCGTATTTCGGCGCTACAGCCGTGTTTCTGTGCGGCATTTTGTTTGGCGCCGCGGTTATGCTGGGTTTCGTCGATTCTTTCTTTTCACCGTGGTGGGAGGCCGGTGCGGCCATCTGTACCTGTTTATCGATAGTCGCGGTGTTTTCGGAAACTCCGGGCGCCGACATAGAGAGACAAAAAGTACAGCTTGAAATATGGCATCAGACCATGAATGTCGAATTTGGGCTGGCCGGACAGGTTCAAGGCAGTCCTGCATTTGACAGCGCAGCGCACAAAGCTTTTCAAACATGTGCGCTACAAAACACCTTCGACATGATGGAAACGACTGTAGCGGCAGAAAAGGCCATCCAGCTTGGCCCGACGAGTTCGCTGGTTGATGCCGCCATTCAAAGCGTGCAGACAGACAACTCGCCTCCGGATTGCCTCGCCTTGTTCAAGGTGATGTATCGTGAGAATCCAAGGCCGTTCGCATCCGTTGTTTCCAAGCACGGTGATTGGCTGCGGAAACATGGGGTTATCGAGTGACCCACTGCTTCGTCGTGTGTCGTTAGAGCCTACCTGCTTGATTCAAAGCGAAAGGCGGTTGGCCTCAACCGCCCCTCAGAGTAATTCAGAATTCACGCACCTTAAGAACACACGGAAGACGTGTCGAGAACTTGGTGCGCGGGCTTTGCATAACCCAACACGTTAGCTTTCTTCCTTCGCTCATGGCATATTGAAGCCGCACAATAAAGAGGTCAACTTATGGCAACGACTTTGGAAGCAATCAGCGCGAGAATGAAGAAATTGCAAGCGCAGGCCGACGCGCTTGCGACAAGAGAAACCGCGAAGGTCTTGAAAACCATTCATGAGTTGATGGAAAAGCATGCCCTTACGGCGGCGGATATTGATGTGCGCGCTGGCGGTAAACCGCGCGCGAAACACACGGCGGCAAAGACCGCCGCGAAGCCCGCTACATCTGTTACCAGATACCGTGACCCAAAGACCGGGGCGACTTGGTCGGGACGCGGCCGTGCACCGAGCTGGATTGCGGCCGCTAAGAACCGCGACAAATACTTGGCCGGTGCGGATGCGGCAGCAGTGAAGGCAGTGCCTGCCAAGGAGGCGCAGTCGGCGGGAGCTTACATTCGCGGGCCGCAGCCCACGATGTACAAAGACCCAAAGTCGGGCGCGACGTGGAGCGGCCGCGGTCGTGCGCCGGCGTGGATTGCTAACGTCAACGACCGAAGCAAATTTTTGATTGCAGAAGAAACTGAAGCGACTGGTGCGGCGACGGCAGGTGCTGTGAGCAAGACGAAGCCTACGGAAAAGAAGGTGGCGTCGAAGTCGGTCGGTGCCACTGCGGGCAACGGACAGCCGAAGGGCGCTCAACCGGCGCTTTACCGCGACCCGAAGTCGGGAGCGACCTGGAGCGGGCGTGGACGCGCTCCGGCGTGGCTTGCTAACGTCAAGGACCGTTCGAAGTTTTTGATTGGCTGAGAGACCCGAGTCGGTCGCGCCGTCAGGGTGCCTTGAAGCACCGTTTTGAATGCAAATTATCGGCACTTCAGGAGTTGTGGGCGCTCACGAGTGACTATCGTTCTTAACGTTTGACCTTCTCATGTCAGCGAAAGCAACAAAAAGGCCCGCTCGAAAAGCGGGCCTCTGCGATTCGCGTGACAGCGATTACGCTGCTGCGTCCTTCAGCTTCTTCAACGCGCGCACCTTCAGACGCACGGTGGCCGGTTTGGCGTCAAACCAACGCTCTTCACCCGTGAACGGGTCTTTGCCAAAACGCTTCTTCTTCGCCGGGACTTGTTGCACGCCAATTTTCAGCAGACCGGAAAGCGTGAACTCACCAGCGCCTTTCTTGTGAACAGCACCTAGGATAGTGTCCTCAAGAACTGCGAGAATGGCCTTCGCCTGTTTCGGCTCAACGCCGGCTTGCGTCGCTACGTGATGAGCAAGCGACGCTTTCGTGAACGTATCTTTCAGAGGCTTGAGCGGTGTCGTCGCTGCAGCCTTCTTTGCCGGCGCAGCTTTCTTGACTGCAGTTTTCGTAGCAGCTTTTTTGGCTGCAGGTTTCGCGGTCTTCGTTGCCATACTTTTCCTCTAGGGGTTTGAAAAGCCGCTTAAGACGAGGCACCCCAAAGCATCAAACGGTTGGCACATGCGTCGACTTAAGCTGGAGGAAAGCGTAGCAACGCTTTTCTTGGAACGCAAGCAACGGGCTCCGAAGCTGGGCGCTTTCTGAGGAATACTACGTCAGTCTCGCATTGACAGAGCCTGGTGGCATCGTTATGAGAGCGCCTTCAATCAATGACGCCGCATTGTTGTCAGATTTTTGGTGAGCCCAGCCGGTTTCGCCAACATGTCGGCTCGAGAGGGTTCAGGCATCAATCTGGCACTGTTTGCGTCGCTTTAGCAGCACATCGCGCAACTCGTCGACATCTATTGCAGGCTTTACGGTATGGAGCATGGCGTGGCAGTTGGGACAGACCGGGCGAAGGTCCTTAATAGGGTCCACCTCGTATTGTCCTCCGATAGTCGCGATATCGCGCACGTGATGAACGTGTATGAAGCCTAGTCCAATGGCACCGTAGCACCGCTCGAAATCAAAGCCGCAAACATAGCACTTGCACCCATAGTGGGCTATCGCTTCCCGTCTCGCTTGCCCATTGCGTTCGTACTGGTTGACAAACACAGTACGCACCGCACCTTCGACTAGCGCCGAGCCACTCTCGTTGACCTCATCGGGAAGCACTGTCGGCAAGTCGTCAATCTCGGCGGCAAGGCGAGCATGAAGCGCCCTTTGCTCCCTCCGAAATACACGATGACCGTTTGCCGATTTGTGTGAACGCTCGTAATACTCAATGTTCAGCATGACAGCGCGAAGAGCCAATTGACGCCCTGTTTGTCCTTCGTCTTGAGTGATTCCATTCACGAAGCACTCAACAGCAGGATTGCCTAGCGCACGGTTGTATTCGGCTCCTGTACGCATGGCCTTATAACCACCGAGGAACGCGTCGACCGTGCCAGGCCTTGTGTGCAGTTGCGCTATTAGGTAATCGCGAGCCTCCTTCTTGCCGACACGTCCCTCGTAGACCCGCTTCGCGATGCCGTAGGCAAGTTGCACTTCGTCGCTGTTGAAGTCTTCACGGTTGGGCATGTCATTCTCTTTGTGGACGCAACGGCACAATTTTATAATACACAAAGACCACAAATGGAGAGAGCGACTGCAGGGTCGCCGCGACGAAAGTGACAGACGAGATTTTTATCGAACGCAGGGCAACTCTCAAAAATTTCCACACTGGACGTGATTCGCGACTTCTTCCGGACTGGGAAACTCTAGACGCCTACGTATTGCTTGGTGAACCCGGTTGTGGAAAGACGACTGCCTTCGAAGCTGAAGCCAAACGCATGGGCGAGGCAGCGTTCTACGTGACCGCGCGGGATTTTGCGGTTTTGGAATTGCCTCCCGAAGCGCTGGGAAAAACGCTGTTTATCGATTCGTTGGACGAGCGCCGCACTGATTCGGTCTCGCCCTTCACTGCACTAGACGAGATTCGTAAAGCTCTCCAAAGGGCTGGATGTCCTCGTTTCCGGCTCTCGTGCCGGGAGGCCGATTGGGTACAGCGCGGTGACAGCGATTTGGAGAAAGTGTCGCCATCCAAGAAAGTCGAAACGCTTTGGTTGAATCCTCTGAACGAAGCCGAAATTCTTGAGGTCCTTGGAGGCATGCCGTCATCCAAGTCGATTGAGCCGGTTTCATTTCTGCACGAGGCGAAGGTCCGAAAACTAGACCCACTTCTATCGAATCCTCTATTCCTGATGCTCTTGTCTGACGTAGTGAGCAAGGGTAAGTGGCCAGAAAGTCGCAGCGCCACATATGCGGCCGCCTGCAAGCTGTTGGTGCGCGAGCACAATCGCGCGCACCAGATGAGCCGCCCAATTCGAAATTCAATAAGCTCACAACGTCTCTTGTCTGCGGCAGGAAAACTAGCCGCGGTGATGCTGCTTTCGAACTGTTCGGAAATTCACGTTGGGGCGGTCGATACGACCGCTGCGGATGCTTTCCACATTGACGATTTGCCGCCAGACCTCGAGGTCGACAAGGCAACCGCTTTGGCAGTACTTGATACCAAGCTATTTTCGGCAGTCGGAGATGCACGAGTTCCAGTGCATCGAACAGTCGGTGAATACCTGGCGGGGTGGGCAATTGGAGATTTGGTTTCGAATCGCGGCCTACCCCTAAGGCGCGTGCTCGCAATCATGAGTCTGGAAGGAACGCAGACTGTTGATGTGCTACGAGGCGTACACGCCTGGTTGACGCTTTTCTGCGTCAAAGACAGAGAAATACTCATCGCGAACGACCCGTTAGGTCTAGTGCTGTATGGTGACGTCAAGCCGTTCTCCGTGGGACAGAAGACAAAGTTGCTTTTCGAATTGGAGCGTGCGGCAGCGGACAATCCATGGTTTCGCAACGAAAACTGGGAGGCTCATCCATTTGGCGCGCTCGGCACGGCCGACATGGAATCGACGTTCGCGCAATTCCTGCGGGATGAGTCTCGTCACATGGGGCATGAAGCCCTCATCGTTTGTATCCTTGATGCGATTCGCTTCGGCGATACGTTTCCGGGCATGGCGGGTATCTTTGAGGAGATTGCTCGGGACGAAACTCGAGCGCAACGAGTTACACTTGGCGCTGTCGCGGCCTGGCTCCGCGATGGCGCATTCGAACCCGACTCAGCTCGACGTTTGTTGAGCGATGTTTCTTCGGGAGCGTTAAAAGACCCGGACGACGAGGTTCTGGGCGAGTTGCTGGATTGCCTCTACCCGACGCATTTGTCAGCAAAGGAAGTTTTGGTGTGTTGCAGGCCACCGAAGCGACCGAACCTGATTGGTCAATTCAGGATGTTCTGGGCGGTCGAGTTCAATCGTCGTCTCCCGGACAAGGATTTGGCGCCGGCACTGGAAACGCTCAACGATATTCTCATGGCGCCAGCAGCACGCGACGACATCGATACGCCAACTCGCGCCTATGACGTGACGCGCGAGGTCGCTGCGAAGGTACTGGTGCGCGCGGTAGAGTTAGAGGGCGAGGCAGTTCCGGCAGCTCAACTATGGAAGTGGTTTTCTCTGGGGTTGGATAAGTATGGTTCCGCCGGGATTGAATCGTCGACCATTCAACGCGTTAGTGACTGGCTGAGCCATCGTCCCGAGATGCAGCAACGGCTTGTCCTGGAAGGCCTTAGGCTGATGTCAGATAGCACGATGACGTTGGATATTCACAAGGTCGAGAGCCGTCTCTACGACGCGCGCCGTCCTGCAGACTGGTATCTTTGGCTCCTCGAGCAAGCGAGCGCTTCCGCTGACGAGGTATTTGTCGAATACTGCGTTGACCGCGCATCACACGCTGCGGTCAACCTGACCGACCGATTCGACATTACTCTAGAAGCGCTTGAGACTTGGATTGACGCGAACAAGCAGCGTTGGCCTCAAGCGCAACAATGGGTGGAACGGAACACTGCATGGCAGCTCGATTCCTGGCAGCGACGGCAGTTTGAACACGAACATCAGGCCAAAACTCGGCGCCAGCAGGAGCGCGCGGAAAGACAAACCGATTTTGGGGAGCGTCTTCGCGGGCTTTTGACGGGAGTACGTGATGACTGGCTTGCCCAGCAAATCGCCTTGGCCTACGACAAGATGTTTTCGAACATTGATAACGAAGAGCCTTTGCAGCGAGTGGCCGAGCTTCTCGTCGTGGCCGGTGACGTTGCAGAGCAAGCAGTCGACGCGGTGAAGCGGCTTGTCACAGCCGACTACCTCCCATCGTTGCGCGACATCATTTCAGTAGGTCGGAAGGCAGGCAAAACCTATATCTCTTCCTATCCGGCGTTGTTTGCTGCGAGACTTTCCTTCGGCGATGGCGCCGACGTGAAATCCTGGAAACTAGGCGTGGTCGAGGCGCTGGTCGGCTTCTACATGATGAATGATGGCGCGCCAATTCCCGACTGGATGCGAGCAATCGCGGAGGACAATCCACGCTCGCTTTCCGACCTGATGTTCACTTGTTGGGAAGCGCAACTCGATTATGGCCGCCTGCCTAACGTGGACGCCCTCCAGTTTCTGAGAGAGGAGGACGCGCCCAAAGCTCTGGTTGAGGACCTTTTGCCACGCGTTCTCGTCACTATGCCCGCCGACCCGGACGAACGAATACTGCATTTCTTTAACGCTGTCTTGTTGAGTGGAGCGGAAAGGCATTTACGACCCGATGCCATTTCAGGTGCCTTGAAGCATCTCCTTTCCAGGTCTGGCACAAGCGTCAAGTTCCAATTGGCGTTGCGCATGGGGCTCTTCGTGACCGACCCGCAAAGCCAGATTGACGCGATTGAAACTGAGGCGTCGAAGCGACCAGACGGTACGTACCTCCTTGCGAAGGCTTTCGAGCAAAGAGGGCAAGGTGCTTACGACGCCTTGGCGTTGCATCCAGCCATCGCCGCTCGCATTATTCGGGTGCTCGCGTCGGCACCTAGTATCCGGACCCCCTCCGACGATGAGAGCTATGACTCTCCGTACAACCATCAGAGCGCGGTACTGCAACGAATCGCTCACCTTTTGGCCGCATCCTTGTCGCCTGATGCGGAACAGGCGCTGCGAGAGCTCCGACAGGACCCCGCGCTGGAATCGTGGCGTTCGTGGCTCGGCGCTCTCTATTTTCAGCGGGACCGGAAGGTCAAGAATCACCAATATGTGCCGCCGATGCCGGTTGAGTTGCTGAATGTCCTCGCCAACAAAGCGCCCGCAAACTCCAGAGACATGGCTGAATTATTGAGGGACCACCTCAGTCATGTTGCTCAACGAATACATTTCGAGGAGACGAATCTTCTGGACCTGTTCTATGAGCGGGACAAGAAGGGTGTGTTGACACCAAAGAGCGAGAACTCTTGCCGCGACGTGCTCCTTGGCTTGCTGCGCGACTCGCTGGCGTTGAGGTCTGTACAGATAGAGAAGGAAAGTGTCGCAGCCGCCGAAAAGCGTGCTGATATGCAGGCAACCATCTTCGCCCAGAGCGGCCGGCGAATCTTGCCCGTCGAGATAAAGAAAGATAGCCACAAAGAACTGTGGTACGCATGGCGTGACCAACTAGAACCCCGGTATATGCGCAATCCAAGCGCGGAAGGCGTGGGCGTCTTCATAATTTTATGGTTCGCCCACAAAACGAAGGTGGGACCGCATGGCCAAAAACCGAAATCGGCCGACCAGATGGCAGAAATGATGAGCGCGCATATACCTGCCGAATATGCGGGGCATATCGTCGGGCTGGTTGTCGACTTGTCCCGAGGGCTATCACGAGGATAGACGGGGCGCGTTGTTGCCGGTCATCATGCTAGAGAGGATGGCTGAAGCCGGTAACGAATCATTCAGTTGCGTGGCCGGAGCAGTGACGACCGCGGCGAACGCATGGCATATTGCCGGATAGTCAACGGGAGAGAGATGTCCACGTTGGAATCACTGCAAGCAAAAATCAAGAAGCTGGAACAGCAAGCCGAAGCGCTAGTTGCCAAAAAGTCATCGGATGTCATCGACAAGATTCGGAAGCTGATGGCAGAGCACGGCCTCACGACCGCCGACATTGACGCGCACGCTGGTGGCAAGCAACGCGCGAAGAAGGCCGAGGCGGAGACTGTCGGCAAGAAGAGCGCTGCCGCCGCGAAATATCGCGACCCGAAGAGTGATGCGACGTGGACGGGACGCGGCCGGACCCCGCCTACCACCGCACCCTTGAGGCAGCCTGCGGCGTTTGCCTTGCCTGCCATTGCAAAGGCCGGCGTCGTTTCAATACCCAAGCCTACAAAGGTAGCTGAACTTCAAGTCTCAGCACTGTTCCGCGCGGCCCAGTGGTGCCCGTCAACTGGCCGCATGCTCATCTCAAGCGGTACGCCGACTTCGATATTGACCGGACCGACGGGCGCAATCACCGCGTGCTCGCAGGTGAACTCCACCTCGAACGGACCATAGGTCTCGTCAAATATCCGGATGGCGTCCACTTTCTGCTTCAGCACTATCGGGCTTGGGTTCTGGGCGTTCACTGCCGCCACCAGGTTGGCGAGCGGCTCCACGGGCACGACCGTGCCCCTGAATTCCTGATTCACTAATTTATCAATATCCACCAGAGCAAGAATTTCGCGGCCGCTGCTGGCTTTACGCAGAACGTCGTGAACATCGTCGGGCATCGTGACATTCAACCTGAAGAACTTGTCCAGCTTGCGTAGGAACGTGAGCTCTCGCAAAAATGCCCTTAAATACCGATGGTAGTCGTCGGTATCGAGTGTCCCGGTGCCCAGCTCGGCTTCCTGACCGTTTGAGACGAGTTGAAGCTTCACTGGCGTCCCCGCCTTCAGCGTCTGTGCCACCTGCACGAGTTTTGAAAAGTTCGGCACGCCAAGTAGCGGCTTACCCGCCCACTGCTGAATGTCAAAGTGAATATTAAAGGTCCTCGCGTTCGTTGTGCGGTCGTGTGTCAGCTCCACGCTGAGCAAGCCGTCGAAAGCCGATGCCTTGATGCGAAGTCCCTTTTGTCCTTGAGTCGCTACGCCGGCGAAATCAACAAATACGCGACGGGCCTCCTCGTCGCCCAGCGCTACTGTCAGCGTAATGGCTTTAGCGTGAGTCGTAATCTGAAGGCGAGTCATCGCCCCGTTCGTGTCGGTATCGAAAATCGGAGAACCCTCAAGCCTGATATCCGCGCCCTCGAATGACCGGGACCCACCATAGTCGAGAACATCGTTCAGTGCCGCGACGGTCGCCTGCCGGGCGCTTCCAAGTACAACCATCTGCGCGTCAACAGGTTCCCTAGCCTGCAACTCATATACAGGGCCATCGCCTGACCAACGCACGGCAACGCTGAATCGCGGGTCGAGCTGCTCTTGCCGCTCTGCTTCAGTCAGGCAGAACAGCTGCACTGCGCGCTCAATGTCTGACCGAGTCCGGGGCGCAAGCGGCTGCGCAACGGGACGACGCCCGACTCGTTCGTTGGCCAGCTTCTCGGCCGCGTCTTTCAGGCAAAGTAGCTCTTCGACCGAATACGCGACCTCATCCCGGTCGATGATGTCCGCGCAGTTTGCGCATCCCCAGAGGCCGTTCTTTATTGAGCGGCGCTCTGCCGGAGTCTGACTTTCGTCATACCTGGGTCCTTTCGGTGCGGCGGCCTTGATGTGCGCGGCCTTCCCAATCGTGAACGCCTTATCACTGCCAGTCTTTGGGCCAGCAGTCTGGACGTCGCAGATGGAACATCGGTAGTTGACCCGCTTGGCCAATTCAACCTTCACGCTCTCAGGAAAGTCGTTCCCGTACCTGCCAGTTCCTTTTGCCATGCGCTCGCCAAACCTCGTTTTTCTCGGGACCGCCATTTTAGCGGTTGCTTGAGGCCGTCGCGCTACATGCCCACCTACCGGCCATACCGAAAGTCGAAGTTCTAGCGGGACCGGGAGCGCATGCTTCAGGCGCAGCACATTGACTAGCCAACTCGTTTGCTACGCCTCCATGACGTAGATATTCGTGGACGCTTAAATAGCCTAGCGGATGTGCACAGCAATCGTGTCGTTAAACACGACTTGTCCGGCGGCGTCTACGACATGCATTGTTACGGTATGAAGTCCCCGGTATGCGGTATGACGCTTGAAGGTTCTTGTGCAAACCTTGGCGTTCTTGTAAGCGTCCACGACCGGCCGCATCGTAAATTCCTCGAATTCGGGCTGAAGGGAATCTTCGTCGTCGGCCTCTTTCCCGTGGTTCTGCTTTATGAACTTGCCCGAAAGAGGAAGACGTAAACCGTCAAAAGCATGCGGCTCTGCACGGAAGGTGAATGCGACCTCGACGTTCTTCGGCAGGCATTCCGATAGCGACGGATAGTGCCTTGAGCCGGCCGCGCCGCCAAGGACGCTCGCACGGAAACTGAAGCCTGCTCGCGCCTTGATGTCAGGCACGATAATTTGCTTGAACTCAGTCGGCAGGGGCAGTAGCCGCGCGAACGCCTTGAAATCAAGCTTACGAACCGCGTAGTTCAGCGGGCTCCCGTCCTGCTTCTCGTAGTTGGGGCGCAAGTACGACACCGGAACCATCTCGTCCCCACGCTTTTCCTTTTTGCGGCGAACGAGGGCCTCGGGGAAGTCGAGATACTGCATCAGGTTCTGGCCAAGCATGGCGGTGTCCTTGGACGCCATTGACTGCAGCTTCGCCGACACATCTACGAAAAAAGACGTGGCTGTCACCTCGTTCACCGCAGTGTAGCCATAGGATGACCAAAGGACCTCGCTGTCGTCGCCAAAGTCGAGGCCAACACGGAAACCGATATCGTGCGCGTCGATGTTCCGCTTCGTTAGAGCAGGAACCACAGACTCTTGCATGAGAGCTTGCAACATGGCGGCGCAAGAGATGGCCGCCATCGCAGACGACTCCTTGGTCTGGTCCTTCCCACCGAAGAAGGCCATCAATGCGTCACCCATGAAGCGATGCACATGACCGTCCATTGCGCGTACCGTTTCCGATGCTGCCCGCAGAATCGAATTCTTGATGTGTTGAACCACTTCGAGCGGATATCGCAGACCGAGGCGCGTCGAATCCTTCACGTCGATGAACATGGTGGTGACGTGGTGGTATTCAATTTCGTCCGTGCCTTCTAGATGAGCGAAGTCGGGATGGCATCCGATGCGGCCGTCGTTGACCTGCGGCTGTTTGCCGAACCAGCGACGAATAGGTAGCTGGATGGCGTATTCCTCTTGAAGCGCCGGCAGCGCGGAGTCCGCGCGTACCTCATACCTCTCGTTCATGCTGTCCAGCGCCCAAGCGGATTTCGCGAGTGGCTGACGATGACTAACCTGCTCGAAGATGTTGTCGAAGCTCTTTCTGAACTGTTCAATCTCTCGGTTTGCCATAGTTTTGCCCTCTCAGGTCGGTTGCTTTTGCAATGCTGTTAGAAGAACAACTAGAATCACGCCGAACAGGGGTATCTGTGCCCGGACGAGGCAGTTCGTCGCCTTGGCGAGCAGCGCATACTTCCGTGAAGCAATACCGGCGAGCGTATGAGCTTGGCTAGACAGGTCTTTGACCACTTCTTCGTCGGTCATGGCGCGCAACGACGCTGCGTAGCCGTCCCGGCCGCCCGGATGCTGTGATACGTCACCGAAAAAGATGGCTGACGGTACTTCGTGCGCGGCGCGGCCGGACGGAACCTGCGGATGCAAGGCGAGGTAGGCGTACCGCGCAGCCCATAGCGTGACGACAACGGAGAGCAGCGAGACAAGAAGCAGACCCCACCACGCAGCGTCGTGAGTCCGCTTGTCCGAGACATCGACGAGCTTGAAACCCAGGCCGCCGATGTACGCCATGCAGTAGGACAGGATGATTGCAATCTTCGAGTTGCTCGAGTTGATGTAATTGTCAAACCGCTTGATGATTTCAAGCAGCAGCTTCAGTTGGTCGTCGTGGTCGCGTGGGTTCGCCATCCAGTTCCTCGAATCAATCCGTTCCGCCATGCGCGGAGCTAGGCAGCGCCGTCGCAATCACCATTTCCATCCGCTCCGGGCCTTCCGCCTTTTCCGTACCGCGACAGCGTGTCGAGGTCGCTTGCGCGGAGTGCTTGCCCCCAAGGGTACACACCACATCTAGAAAAGACATTGAAAAATGACACAATATCTAGTTAGGTAAATCGTGCCATTTTTGCATCGTTTTTTTCCGGTGATGCTACGGTTGTTTTTTCTTGACGAGTTGGCTGAGGGAGTCAGCGTTCTCGCGCTCCAGCACGGTTTCGAGCTTCGCATCCGAGCGAATGCCCTTTGCGAAATCGTCACCGTACGTCTCACGCAAAGTGCCGACCAGCGTGTCTCCGCGCTTGCGACGAATCTCGCCATTTGCATCGCGTTGGCGATTGACAAGACCTTTAGGGTAGTGCTTTGTGTTCATCGGAAATATCCTTGTAGAACTCGCTACCTCGCCGGGAGTTGGCGATGTTTTGTCAGAAAAAGTTCGCTACTCCGAACTTATATGAAGTGTTTCACCCCTCATCACGAAAGTCAAGAAATTTTTCCGGCTCAGGGGCAAAAAAAGTTCGCTATCGTGGTACATTAGTGCCGTAGTCAACTAGGAGCAGAAAATGGCCACTCGACTCGGCGAAAAAATTCGCGAGTTGCGTAAGGGGAAGAAACTGACCCTTGAGGCGCTCGCAGGACAGGCGGGCTTGAGCAAAAGCTACCTGTGGGAATTGGAGAATCGCGAGTCTCAACGACCGTCAGCAGAAAAGCTAACGTCGCTCGCCGATGCGCTTGGCGTAACCGCCAACTTCCTGATTGAGGACGACGTTCAGTCGCCCGAAGAGCACCACCGCGACGAAGCGTTCTACCGGAACTATAAAAAGCTTGATTCCGCGGCGAAGGAAAGGCTGCGCAAGATACTCGATGCGCTGAAAGATGACTGAGACATCCAATGGGGCGATGACACCGTACAAAGCGGCGTTTCAGCTAACGACAATTCTCAAGGTCTTCAACGCCGCACATGGAAGCCCTCGCTTTCCGGTAGACGTTGTTACTGTCGCCCGGGATTGCCACCAGTTTTTCCGCTGGGACGACGCCATCGAAAAGGTCGTCGGCGCGGACATCGTAAACTTCGACGGATGCTTGGCGCGCATTGATGACCACCGAGGATGGGCTCTCATCTATAACGAAACTATCCAGTCGTCCGGCCGTCGGCGCTTCACTCAAGCGCATGAGCTCGGACATTACGTCCTTCACCGGGTGGGGCGCTCGCTTTTTGAGTGCACTAGTGAAGACATGGACAACTGGCAGTCAGAGGAACGGCGGATGGAGTCCGAGGCAAATATTTTCGCCGCAAACCTACTCATGCCCCTCGACGACTTCCGGGAGCAGATTTCGGGGCCGGTCGACTTCAGACAGTTGAGGCTTTGCGCGCAACGATACGACGTCTCTCTTACAGCCGCGGCGCTGCGATGGGTCAGTGCCAGCGACAAGAAACTCGTGCTGATTGCTTCCAATGATGGGTTCGTTAGGTGGTCGAACTCGAGCGACGCTGCGTTCAAGTCAGGCGCGTTCCTTCGGTCGCGGCGGGACATCATTGAGATTCCCGTGGATTCGCTCGCAGCTGACCCGACCGTTAAGCGCGAGTTGGACGGCGTGTCGGTCCCAGCAGAGATTTGGTTTCCAAACGCCCGCACAGGCACAAAAGTTCGGGAGATGAAGATAGACTCAGAGCAGTACGGCGCGCTCACACTGCTTGAGCTTCCGAGCACCGAGGATGTATGGGCGCCCTGGAGTGCCTAGCAGGTCAACCAAACGAAGAACAAATGAGAACCTTAGGAATTCGCGTTGCACCGAAGAAGGTCACTTTCGTTGTTTTCGATTCTAACGAGCAGAACATCGTGAACGTCGAAGGGATTGTGGTGCCGAAGGCAATGGAGACGCCCGAGCAACTGAAGTATGTCCGCAATACGGTTCTCGACATCATCAGAGAGTACGATGTGGCTCGCGCCGGTATTCGGATTGCGGAGACGGTCGCCCGAGGAGTTCCAGTCGAACGGTACGCGCTTGAAGGCGTTATCCAGGAGGCGTTCGCCAGCAGTCAGCTTCAAGGCTACTTTTGCGGGCAGATTGCCAGCATCGCCAAAAAACTGAATCTGAAGCGGGATGTACTCAAGAAACATCTTGATGGCGAGTCCGATTACGAACCTATCCAGGGATGGATGGACCATTCCAAGGAAGAGCGGGAAGCAATCGCCGCAGCGCTGGGAGCCGCAAATGCTTAATCCGGAAACAGAAACGACCCTACGCTTCAAACTCGGCAATGAAATCGGCTCAGAAGGAAAGAACTCGACGGTTTTCATTGCCCGTGACCTGCAACTGGACGCCGACCTTGCCATCAAGCGCGTAAAGAAGGACTCGTTTACGGACGTCGCTGAGTACTTTCGCGAAGCGAGCGTTCTCTACCTGAGTGACCACGCAAACGTGGCGCCGATTCACTACGCATGTGAGGATAAGGAACACGTCTACCTCGCGATGCCGTACTTCGCGGCCGGCTCTTTGAACAAGCTGCTCGAAACGCGGTTTCTGACCGTCCGGGAAATCATCCGGTACGCAATACAGTTTCTGAGTGGACTCCACAACATCCATTCGAAGCAGCTGATTCATTTCGACATCAAGCCGGACAACATCATGCTGTCCAAGCGCAATGAAGCGTTGGTGTCAGACTTTGGTCTCGCTCAGCGCATGCGGGCAGACGGCCTCGCGGAGCAAGCGCTGAACTATTGGAAAAATATTCCGCCCGAAGCACTGCTCAAATCAGAGCACACGGTCCAGTTCGATATCTATCAGGTGGGTTTGACTCTGTATCGCATGTGCTGCGGCAATGCAACCTTCTATGAGCAATATGAGAGCTACAAGTCCGAAGATGACTTCGCCGTAGCTGTCTACAAAGGCAATTTTCCGGAAAGAAGTCTGTTCCCGCTGCACATCCCGAGCGCGCTGTCGAGGGCCGTGAAGAAATGCCTAGAGCCCAAACTCCCGGACCGCTATCAGTCCGTCATTGAGGTTTCAAACGCGCTCGCCGCGATAGAGGGTAATGAGTTGGACTGGTTCTATACGGTGGAAGCCGACGGTTCCCGTGTATGGACCAAGGAAGACGACGAGCGCACGTACCGATTCAAGGTAGGTATCGACAAGGTCTCCGAGGCAACGCGGCAAACCGCGAAAACCATGCAGCGGATGAACGCGTTCTGCATCAAAGATATTGACGACAGGACGATTCGCCGCTTCCTCAAGGAGCATTGAAATGCCGACAATTAAAAACCGGCCGGCGACTTACACAACACGGGCGAAGCTTACTTCGCCCAAGCGTGTCACTACTACGGACCGATGCTCAGAGAGTGAACTGCGTCAGAAGGTGACGTCTCGCAAGTTGACCATTGATTCATCCGGCTACGTCCACTGGCAGACCCAAAAAAAGCCACAGCGTTAGGCTCAACCGTCTCGTGTGGCCTCATCGCGAACTCTTACGGACCAAGGGGGAAGTTGGCATTGGTTTCAATCCGGCGGCAGTAAACGCCAGCCGCTAGGCAACGGCGAGAATTCGGTCGGCACGCTCGCCGACCTGAGTTGCTTTGAACTGTTTCATGGAGGTGGTCACAGCGCTACCATGAGTCAGTTCGACCAGCGTTACAGGGCATATCGGGTAATGAACGAACTCGATGTATTCAGGAGTGACGGCCTCGAAAACGACTCGCCCTCGTCGAAGGGCGTTCTGGCGCAGTTGGAGTCACTTACGCTCAAAGCGCGTCGGGTGCTTCCGCTTGCTGCCAAAGTGAGCGTTGCCGGCAGTGTGCCCTTCAATGACATCATCGGGTGCGTCTTCGCGCGGGTCCCAGCCGTAGTACGCCAGGTCCCACCCAAGCGCCCGGCCGATGTCTGCGTTGTATTCCTGCGCCATTGTTTTCTTCCGTGATTGCCCCGCCTACGCTAACGGCAGACGGAGCATTTACTTGAGAGCACGGGACAGGCGCCACGTTACCTCTTGGTGCCAGAGGGAGTCGCGTTCCCCCTGTTGCCGCCAGACTTGGCGCCGGTAGTGCTTGGCCAATTTCCCCCAGAAAAATCCGTTGGGAGCCCGACCTCCGCCGGGACTTCCGGCCTTCGAACCGCTCCCCGCCGCCTGTCTGACCTCCTTTGCTGCCTCCACTCTTGCTCATAGCTCACCTCACGCGAGTAGACCATCTTCGACGGAAAGCGTCCGCCTGACATACATCTAAGGTCATTGGCGCTTTGCAGTCAAAGACGACCCGCTCGGAAACATCTATGCGGCCGTTGCGGACCGGTCAGCCTCGAACTGGGACGCCGGCGTTCAAGTGGTGTTGTTGTACGGGCGATGGATTCCGCGAACCCCGCCCCGCAGAGGCACGAACGAAAGTTAGCACTCGCTTACATTGAGCGCAGCGTGGTCGAGATTAGCGGCACGAGACACAGGAATCTCTGACGCCAGCTTCGTGGTGCTGCGCCGGGCGGTTGACCGGGTTAGCTGCGCGCAATCGGTTTTGGAAACAGTGAGGGCTGGGAGCGTGGGGGCGAGCAAGACGACGGGGCGTTGCGCATGCGAGAGGCGGTGGGTGGTTCCCTGACGGCGGAGCTACACTACTCGGAAGAGCCGCTCCGTTACCATCGCCCGACGGAGCTGACAAGCATGCCTGAAGAACTCATCTCGCTCGCGGCGGGTGCGAAACTACTTTTCGTCGCTCATGCCCACATTTCAAAACTCATCGATGAAGGCAAGCTAACCGCGAAAGACGGAATGCTTCGAAGGTCTGACATTCTCGAATACAAATCGAAGCAGCGAGCCGCAGCAGAAGGTTTCTTTGCCACCCAAATCGAAGACCGTTAGTCGACGAATGGTTCATAAGCGATTGGGCGCCCGTTGCGAATCCCGCATCAGCCGTACGGCCTCGCTTCACTCCACCGTTTAAACCCCGCGACTACAGGGTGAATGCATGAGCTATCAGCACAAGCTAACGTCGGTCGCGCACCCGCCCCTATCCCGGCAATACCTTCTGGCCTCCTGCTAGAACTTCTGCTGTCAGACGCTGCAACCGACGTCGAGGTCGTCACGCGGGAACTCGGCCTCCCCAACGAAATGGTAGAACGGCTGCGGCGTGCGCTCGACCGGCTGACTTGCGCGCAGACCGTCCTGGCGGCAACGAGTGCGGGGAGCATGTCCAAAGCAATTGGCCGGCTATTTCACTATCGGTGGAAACGAGGTGACGAAGGCACAATTCTCTGTCTTGTGTTGCTAGGCGAAGTGAAATCAGACGCGGAGCACGCCGGCGTTTTGCTGGAACACAGGGGATTCACTTTCTCTACGACAGTAGCCCCGACGAGTACACCTTGGTTGACGGAACGACGCTTGGTGAGTTCCTCGATAGAACCTTGTCGTAACGCATAGAGTAAGCACGCCCTCAAGGAACATGCGGGACAGCTTGTCACTGATAGGGCGTCGAGACCTTGTATCGCGCTGACCAGTTGTCCGAATACGACCTCACGATGTTCGCATCGCCTTGAATGAGGATGCCATTTTCTGCGTTCCGCTCCTGTGCCGACTTCGTAAAGTTGAAGGAGCCAGTGAATACCGCAGAGTCGTCGAAAATCATGACTTTGTTGTGAGCTATCGCTGGCTTGGTATCAATGACGACATTGATGTCGGCATTTCGCAGGTACGTTGCAACGGCGTATCTGGGCGATGCCTGGCTCTTGTCGAGAATGACCTTTACGTCTACGCCGCGAGTCTTTGCTCGTTTGACGGCGGCCGCAATAGGCGTGCTCGTGAACGAGTAGGCCTGAATACGCAACTTCTTCTGAGTGCCGTCAATTGCGGAAATGATTAGGCTTTGGCAACTCTTACCGTCAGGCACGAAGCACAGTTGGTAGCTGGCCGCCTTCGAGAAGGCATGGGTTTCGTTTCCGAACAGGCCGGCGAAACCTTCGTACCTAGCAAGGACCGGACGAACGAGACAAGGGACTGCAACGACCACTGCTAAACAGACGGCGGTAAGCAAGGTGAAACGGCGCTTCATACTTATCTATTCACCGAGGGTGGACCTTGATGCTTGAGGAGCGCCTTTGTGAGGGCAATAGATATGGCTCGTGCTGTCACACGTTCGAGGCGGTGCGGGCGTCGAGCGCATTCCTTCCCCGTGCCGAGTTTTGCCCTCGCTCATGTCCTCAGAAAAAACGATGTAGAGCCGGCATTGTCGCGTGTATCACGTAAGCAACATCTTGCGCAACTTGACGCGAGACCTGAGCAAAGTCCTATTTTTCGCAAGTTGTGTGCCAAGGTCCTACATACGGACTTTTCGCGTTAATCCCTATGAACATGTGCTGTTTGCATATCTACAGCGGCTATATCGGAAAACATAAAAAACGAAAAGCACATCGGAATTTTATCAGAATCGCATGTGAATGCGAAACAGCCCTAGCTAGCGGCCCCAGCGCTCTGAGTCAATCATAAGCCCATGCAAACGAAGCCGAAGAGGTTGGCACCAATGCGTTCCCTTCATGGACATCATCACGTCTGGGTCATGGTCGAAGACTGGGACCGTGTGGGCCGTCTCGAGTATCTTCTCATTGCCAACAATGATTTCGTTTGGCCCATCTGGCAGTTTTTCAAAGCCCATCTAATGGAGCTTTCAGGAGAAAAAGTCTACGCGCAAGGAATTGGCATGCTCGTAGACTTTATCGCTGCTAGAGGTCACGAATTCCAAGGTGTAGAAGCGAGAACTGGTTTTTTCCAGGCGTTCGCCGGTGCGGTCTTATTCGGTACCGTTCGCGACGGTGACGACCCTACGAGCCTTTGGTGGTACCCGCGCTCTATTCGTCGTACGCGCAAATTGCTCCACAGCGTTTGCACTGTGAGCGATTGGCTTGCGGACAAGTACGAGGCTATTGCCATCAATCCGTTCACTCGGCCGGCCACTCTCTCCGAGCAAATCGCATTTTGGCGCCGATGGAACACGAAGACCGCTTCGCAATTGCTCTCTCATCTCGTGGGGCGCAAAGAGGCGGAAACTAAGTCAAAGCTTGCGCGGCGCGACTCGCTCCCACGCGGGCAACCACCAACTCCCAACACTAAATCACAATTTCCAGGCGACAGGATGCGGGACCTTCTGCTCATAGGTTTCGCAACCAATGTCGACGACGCCACCCTTCCGATTTGGGAGCGGTGGAACATACGCGACATCTTGGTCACGTTGCTCCTGCATTATGGTGGTCTGCGCGTCTCCGAGCCCTTTCATCTTTGGGTCGATGATGTCTTCGTAACCGAAGAAAAACCAGGTATTCCGGTGGTTCTCGTTCATCACCCGTCTGACGGCAAAGTCCATGCTCCGGGCGGCCCCCCCACAAACGTCACGCGCGCCGCGTACTTGCGTTACCACTACAACATGTCGCCCCTCACTCTGCTGACAGGGAAGCGCCATGTTGGGTGGAAAAACTCTTTACTCACTAGGCCGGCGTATAACGCTTTCGAAGTGGTTTGGTCCTCCCTCAATGCAGCTGCTCTCTTTCTGCAGCTGTATCGAATCTATATCGCGCACGTGCGCCCCGTCTCCCTGAATCATCCATTTTTGCTTGTAACTGAATCCGGCGACCCAATGGCCCCTGAAGCGTTTAGAAAGAGCCGTAACCGGGCCGTTAGGAAGATTGGCCTCCGGCCCTCAAGGGAAGAAGGCACCGCTTCTCACGGGCACCGCCACGCCTATGGTCACTTACTCAAGAAAGTTGGAATGTCAGATAAGGAAATCATGGTTTGCATGCACCACTCCTCACCCCAGTCTCAAAACGACTACACGATGCCCACCGTTCCAGAGGTCCATCAAGCTATGCGCGCCATGGCTGAGCCCGTGTCGACATTCGATTTCCACGCTGAGTTTGCCGCAGGATGACCCCCATGAAAAATCAAATCGTCTATTTCAGCCCATACCGTGTAATTACGTCCTATCTGACCAACCGTAAGGTTATCCTCAATGACTCTCCCGGTTTTCTGATACCTCCAACGTTCGAAATGAAGAGGTATAAGAAAGCACTCGCAAGATTCTCTGAGCAGCTTGCGGCTCAAGTAAGCAGGCGTGGCCGTAACAATCTCATGACTACCATGGTGGAGCGCCTCGAAAAGGCGGGAACGGTGGAACATATCGCCCGAGAAATCACGGAAATTGTGCGTCAAAGGCAATCTCTGGATGCTAACAAGACGTGGGAAGGTGCAAGAATTAGAGACCTATTTGTCATCCTTTGGACTGAAGGGTGCCTGATTTTTCCTCAATCTACGAACGAGCAATTCAAGTTGACTTTCAATGGAGCGCTCCCGTGGGACGACGAGTCAACCTCGATGATTGCAAAGTTTACGAGACTTCAGAAGAGCGACGGCAGCAGTGAATCCAGACTTCGCGGCTTCCGATTGCTCTTGCTTTCCAGAGGTGGCCTGCGAAGTATTGGCGACCTCGTGCCAGAAGCTTGCGGCGACTACTTCACCAATCACATGGTCCCCAAAGGTGTTCGAGCTAGCACTGTACTAGACATCATCAACATACAGAAAAGAGAGCATAAAGGAAAGGTCACTCATTCTATCCTTGATTTTGGCTCTGTCGTAAGGAATGCGAAACGGTCAGACAATACTTTTGCATGGTCGTTGAATATCGACTCAAGTCTTGTCAGCTGGGTTGACGTCGCTAGCCGATACATGGCGGAAAAACACCGAAACCTTACAGCCGCTCGGACCGCATGGAATACGATTCTTGATTTCTTGATAGCAAATCGGGACGTCACTCGAAATCCAATCGAGTTTTTGCATGTCAATTACGTAGCGCCCATCCCATTGGAATTTGATAGCTTCAGGAAAAAGGAGCGGGCTCGGGATATCTTTGAGTGGGTTCTGGACAATATCTGCGTCTACGAGGACGAGTACGGAAAGAAGGCAACATTACCCGGCTATGAAAATCCCATTACAGAGAATCAAGAGAAGCGCAAACGCCCTAATGAAACACCGCGCGACCCAATGCCAATGCCTTTGGTTCGTAGGCTGGCAGAGCTATTAACGGAAAACAACTTTCAGTGGGCACGTGAATACGGAGTTTCACGTTGGAATCGCAAAGGGGGCGACTACATAAATGTTTGGAATGCAAAAACTAAGCAACAGGAGCAAGTTTGGTCCCCGGTAAGAGCAATTTCCATACTAGTGAAGCTGAAGCTCCCACCTCGGACATTTCAGGTACGTGTACTTGACAGCGGCGAGGCTGACCGCGAAACGTTTTACGGGACCGCAAAGGGTTGGGGGCCGAACGTTCATCCGTTAGCCAAATCAAACAAAGCTGGAGCGAGACGTGGTGTCTTCTACAAACATATCGACCAGGACGGGTCGATATATACGTTTCTGTATTTCAACACAAGCAAAACAGGTGATATCGGAAAAGACGCGAATGAGCAAGGCTACGTGATGCAATGGCAGCATCCCGAAGTCTTGGACGCCCTTGCGTATCTTCGAGATTGGCAAATGAAATACAACCCAATCCACGCGCCCACCCCATGGACATCGATAAAGGAAGTCAGCATCAGCGCTGCCCAGTCCAAAGAAGTTCTTTCGTTGCGTGGGAGTACTTGCTTCTTGTTTCGCGACGCTTGCGCACCGTTCAAGGAACAACCCGTGACTGATATGCGTATTAACACGTTCTGGCTAAATCTCAATGCGGAACTGGAGAAACGTCTTCAGGATTCAGGGGAAGTCGGAAAAGACGGCAAGCCTATTCGTCTTGTTAAAAGGAATCACGAAGGAATACCAACCGCGGCTTCCTACGACCTCCACACACTGCGAGTCACCCACATAACCGCTTTTGCGGAAGCTGGCATTCCCATTCATATCATAATGAAGGTCGTTGACCATAAATCGGTAGCCATGGCGGTGCACTATGTCAAAGTCACCCCCGCACATATTAGCGACACATTGAATGAAAGGACCTTCGCGGACGCGAAGCGCGTGCAAGACGAGTGGGTCGTGTGGCTTTCCGGTCAAGCGCAAGCAACGCTCATTGCTGCTGCTGCGTACGGCCACCTAGATGCAATCGAAGCGCTCGCGAAGTCGTCACCTTCGACGTGGATAGTGCGCGACCACGGGATTTGTCCTGTCGCCTGTGCGCGTTGTCACGAGGGCGGTCCGCTGGTCGTAGACACAAAAGCATATAAGAAGCACGCGAGTGTGCCCGGGGGCGCCAGCAACTGCGTTCGTTGCCGATTTTTTATCACTGGACCGGCTTTCCTGCTCGGACTACAAGCGCATTTCGATATGGTCGGGTTTCAGCTCCGAGATTCAAGCCGTCGATATCAGGTCAGTAAAGGTAACTACGAGCGACTGGAATCGAATATTCGCGCGCTACGCGAGCGCGCCGAACCGGTTCCAGCATCCAAGGTTCGGGAACTCGAACATGCGGCTGGCATCTACGAGCAAGACACGCATACAGTTGATGATAAGGCGCTATCATGGCACGCGACGTATCGTCTCATAGGTCAATGTCTTGCGATTAGCAAGCGACATGAAGAAGGAAAGGCTGGAAGTTCAGAGGAATTATTTCCTCTTGTCGCAATAGGCGGAACCTCAACCGTTGAGGCCGTTCTTGAGGAGTCGACTGAATTTGAGCTAGCAGACCGCGTTTGCCAAACCTCCGTATTTTTCCCTGGCATCGACGCCGCAGTTCCAAACCTGCTTCGAATGAGGACGTTCGACGCGATGTTGAGTAAGGAGGGGCTATCGCCCTGCTTCTTTGAGATGGATGAGCAGCAGGCACTAGCAGCTGGGAATCAGTTGAGTAAGCTTCTATATGCAAAGATTGGCAGAGCCAATAGTCAACGTCTGATGCTCGGGCAAACGACCTTGTCTCGACTTGGTGTAGCGACTGACTTTAAGCATCTTGCCGAAAAGGCGATTGGTGTCCGCTTAAACTCCTGGAAGCCACCTCACACTGAAATCGAATGAGACCCAAAAAATGACCAACCCAGACGCCGGAGGCGCGGACCTAAGTAATTCGGAACGCTTGTTCCGAGAGCTCCAGGCTACTGCCAGAAAGTCCAAACAAGTCGAGTTGGAGCGCCTCTGGACCGTGTTGCAAGATATGCGACGCGCGGGAATAAACGACTACACGCTTGCCAAAGTAGGGGCGCGACTTGAGCGCGTCGGTGGCCTTCGGACTCAATCTCTACGAAACAGTAGCGGGAAGGACTATAGACGCCTTATTGCAGCGTTTGCTGTCGACGTCTGCGGAAAAAGCACCGATTCTAAACCGCGCGGCGCTGCGCAAGCCGACTGGATTGATGGAATCCCCGACATTCAGTTGCGCAGTTGGGCGCGCCAGATGGTCGAAGAAAACAAGTTGCTGCAGCGCCAAGTGAACGAGTTGAAGTCAGCGTTTAAAGCCTTGCGCGTCTACGCCCCTAACACACGAGTTCAGGCGCCCCCTCCAGTGACCGTTGCAACGCAGCCATGGCTGTCTGCTTTCGAAATAGAGCTACTAAAGAAGAGCTTCGACGCTTCGCGCTTCGCAGAGAACGGCTGGACCGCCAACTCTGATGGGTCCGTAACGGATGACATAGGCGTTACGGTCCTACCCCCCGGTTTCAAGGATGTTATGGACAAACTAGCTGCCCTCTAACACAGCTAATTTGATTATACGAAATCAGTATATAACGCGCTAACACACTGATTTTTTAAGATTAGTATATCCATGGGGTGGGGTCTTGTGGGCACGCATCGAAACCGCCGTGCGCAACATCGCGCTCCGGGACGACGATACGTACGTCGTGACCGGCCCGATGTTCAGCGGCGAGCAGTTGCAAACCATCGGACCGACGCGCGTCTTCGTGCCGACGCAGTTGTTCAAGCTCGTGTACGTGCCGTCGAAGCAGATGGCGTTTGCCGTCGTGGTCGACAATGTCTCGACTAACCGCTACACCCTCACCACCGTTCACGAACTCGAAGCGACGAGCGGCATCCGCTTTCCCGGCATTCCCGAGTCGTTGAAGGATCAGCGTCCAGGAGGACTCAAAGGTGTTTAACGCTTTCTCGAACGACGACGACGTCCTCAACATTCAGGGCGACGCGCTCACCGTGAGCAACGGCACGACGCGCGTCACGCTGAGCGGCACGCTGGCGCTGACGAAGGACCAACGCGGCCTGAAGGCTGCGCTCGCGTTGAAACAGGCGCTCGACAGTATTGTCAGCGCGTTGCAGGCGCAGGCTGACCTGCCTCAGCGGATCAAGGACGAACCCGACGCCAAACCTGGCAGCGTCGACAATCCGTTCAATTGACCATTCCTTAGACATATGAGGACGGCGGTGCGTCGCTGCTCGGTGCCGCCTCGCGACCGGAGCGTTTCGGACTGTCAACAGCGAAAAACGGCCATCACCCCCGATTCCGCAAAGCGTTAAGTGCGCTACCACACAGAAGCGCACGTTTTGCGGACGTACCTTCCACTGATCCCGCTTGGGCCGAACCTTAGCCGAGCCTCAGCCGGGCCTCTCCGCCAAACAGGCTGCAAGGGTAGTGATGAAGGGACCGAATCATGAATGCGCCGATTGACTCTCTGCAAATCGGCATGCGCCGCCCGTTGGCGCGCCCCGACGGCCTCGACCGAATGCTTCAGACAATGGCCGCGGCTTTGCCCAGCCAAGGTGTCAACGTACGCGATCCGCGCACCGTCGTGCCGACCGCGCCAGCCTCCTCCAGTGCCACGCTACAGACCTTCGTCAATGCGCAGGCGAATCTCGGCCGGATGCTGCGGCGAAACTCCGCGCGGCCAGGCACGCCCGAACCGGAACGCAAACCCGACGTCGTCGCGTTGCACTTCGCCCCGCACGCCGCGCCGACGCTCGGCAAATTCGGCAAAGTACCGCGCGTCGTGCATTTTCATGGCTCGTGGGTCGACGAGCATAGTGCCGAGCGCGGAGCTGCTTTATTGAGCCCGTTGCGTTACGGTCTGGAGCGAATGGTGTATCGCGGCGGCACGCGGCATATCGTGCTGTCGCGCGAGTCCGGCGACCTCCTGCATATGCGCTACCGGATACCGGAAGAGCGGATCCGCGTGGTGCCGGGCTGTGTCGATACCGCGCGTTTTGCGCTGCGCGTCACCCGAAAGCAGGCGCGCAAGCGTCTCGCGATACCGCAGGACCGGCCGGTTCTGCTGTGCGTGCGACCGCTCCTGCCGGGCATCGGACTCGAGGACCTGATCGATGCGATCTTTGTCGTCAAGCTGACCGTGCGCGACGTGTTTCTGGTCATCGCCGGCGCCGGACCGGAGTTCGACATGCTTTACGCACGCATCGTCGCGCGCGGCCTGGAGAACCAGGTGCGTCTCGCGGGCTTCGTCGCGGACGATGCCTTGGCGCAGTACTATCGCGCCGCCGACGTGACGGTCGTACCGACCGTCGCCATGAAAGACTGTGGACTGACGGCCATCGAATCGCTTGCCGCCGGCACGCCAGCGCTGGTGACGGCCGTTGGCGGTGCCGCGGAAGCGGTGGCGCCGCTATCGGATCACCTCGTGCTGCCGTCGGGCGATTACAAGGCGCTCGGCACCGGTATCGCCGATGCACTGCTCGGCGTACGTGTCATGCCCAGTGCCGATGCATGCCGTCGTTATGCGCGCAAGCATTTCGATCATTCGGTGGTGGCGGCCCAGATCGCCCGGGTCTACCGGGATGCCATAGAGGCGTATTGACGAATCGGCAGCTTCCCGGCTGCTGTTTTCATTTTGCAATCCGTATTATTTCGCACTTCCCCCTTCCATATTCAGCACAGCACTGCTCCATTTCTTAAGGAAGACTTAAATCGTCACACCTGTGAGGTGTGGATGCATCTTCATTCTTCCTGGAAGCGTTTGTTTCCGCGGTTACGTTTTGTCACCAGAGCAGCGTCAACTCCTGTGATCCGGCTAGCGTTAAACCGGCAGCGCTGAACCTTTTCAGCCGCGACATAAGGAGTTAGACCATGAAGACCATTTTCGCTGCGCTCGCTTCCGCCCTGCTCGTTTCGACGGCCTTCGCACAAACTGCTGAACCGGCGATGTCAGGCGATCAACAAACTCAAGCGGCTGGCCAGGCCAATCTCAAGGCTGGCGGCGCCACGTCCACGGATGCGGCGAAGACCGACACAGCGGCCAAGCAAGCCAGCACGTCCACCGAGAAAACCGAAGCGAAGGTTCACGCCAAGAAGAGCGGCGCCGCTCGCGTACAAAAGACTCAGGCGCATAAAGTTAGCAAGACGAAGCATGCTTCAGTTGCCAGCACCGAAAAGACCAAGGCCACGGGGGATAGCAGCAAAGAGGCCAACACTGCGCCGGTCAAAACCGACGGCGCCAAGACCGACGCCACCAAGACCAATTAAGGTGATCGGTCGTCGGCACAATCCGGCCGCTGTGTCGTTATAGTCGAAGCCGAATATGCCGTTGGGGAGGGCGAGTCCTTGGACTCGCTTTTTTTGTTTGGCGTCTGATAGATAGCATGGCGAATTATTTTGGGCTTACGTGCTTTTATTCGCATCAGGAATGCGCTTCAGGCATTCGCCGCAGGATCGGCCAGCGCCGCGAGTTTCTTCGCATCGACGATTTCGATTTCCGCATACCGCAGTTGCACCGCACCCTGTGCCTCGAACTGCTTGAGAACCTGATTGATGGTTTGCCGCGACAGCGCCAGCATCATCGCGAGATCTTCTTGCGGCACCTTCAGCACACGCCGCAACACGCCCGGCTCGCCGTAGCCGCCGGCCATCAGCAGCAAGCGGCGCGCGATGCGCTGTGCCGCCGGCAACAGCGCGGCTTCTTCAATGGCGTCGAACGCAAGACGCAGCTTTTGTGTCAACAGCAAGCCGAAACAATGCCAGTACTGCGGCGAGCGCTCGAGCAGCACCACCAGCTCCGCGCGCGGCAAATGAAACAGGAGCGAATCGCGTTCGGCATACGCATCGTGCGTTCGCGCACCGCCGTCGAACAGCGCGATCTCACCGAACCAGTTGGCCGGCTCGATCACTGCGAGTAGCGCCTCCTTGCCGGCGAAACTCGCGGCGCTGATGCGCATGAGGCCATCCAGTACGCAGTAGAGTCCGTCGTCAGGGTCGCCACGCATAAACAGGCGCTCGCCTGCCTGCAGGCGCTCCATGCGACCAAGCTGGACCAGTTGCGTGCGCAACGTCTCGGGTGCGGTGCGAAACCATGCGCTGCGTCCGAGCACCGCAAGCGGCTCATTCATGGGAGAAGACGAACTCATAGGCTGGCACCGTGCGAAACTGAAATGCGGAGATTGTCGGCTACACGAAGGTTTGAAATCGGCTTGACCGCGATTATGATGACTTTCATCGAGGAGCGTCACCCATGAGAACGCTGACCCAGCAACTGACCCAGTACGCGGCCTACCACCGTGACCGGCGCAATATCGCCACGCATTTCGTCGGCATCCCGATGATCGTGCTGGCGCTTGCGGTGCTGCTAAGCCGTCCTGCATGGATGGTGGCCGCGTTGCCGATGCCACTCTCGCCCGCATGGGTGTTGTTTGTAGTGGCGACGCTCTACTATCTCGTGCTCGATGTGTCGCTGGGCCTGATGATGGTCGTCTTCTCGGCGCTATGCCTCGCGTGCGGCCAGTGGCTCGCCGCGCAATCCACGCTGGCCTGGCTCGCAACCGGCGTTGGCCTCTTTGTGGTCGGCTGGGTGTTTCAGTTCGTCGGCCACATGGCTTACGAACATCGCAAGCCGGCTTTCGTCGACGATCTCGTCGGTCTGCTGATCGGTCCGCTGTTTGTGCTGGCCGAAGTGTTGTTCGGTTTTGGCTGGCGCCCGGCCCTGCAGCACGCGATCGAAGCCGAAGTGGGTGCTACGCGCATCAATCCGGACCGTGCGGCAGCGCACCACGGGCAATAACGCGTCCAGCCGCGTAGGCCCAATCAAACACCCACAGTTGCGCGCCGAGCAGCGCCGCGCTGACGGCGAGCCCGAGACCCACGCGCGGCTCGCTCACGGCACGCGCAACCGGTTGCCTTAGCAACGGTAAGCGCTGCCCCACGTCGCGCACGCGGAAAGCGCGATTCCGCGTCCAGGTTCATACTGGTTCATGGGACAGACGGCCTCGGGGCAGCAGATGCGGCGAGCGCGGCATGCTCGCACGCATGCGCGGGCCACGTTGCGCGAAGCAACGCGGCGCAATGTGGTGCCATGGGAAGTCGGTCTCTCAAGCGTGCAGCGCATCGTGTACGGCGCTGCTATTCGTCATTCGTTTCAATTTGATGAAGCAAGCCGGCATTCCAGACGGGTTGACAGCGAGAGGCCGCGCGCGCCGGCAATTAGTCGTGCACGACGGTCTGCGATGAACTAGAACATAACTTCACGCGTGCGCCGATCTCACAGCACGCCGCCGCAGGAAGCGCGCGCAAGCGCAGTTCTTGCTTGATCACCCCGGCCTGTCCGGCGAATACGCCATCCATGCGGACCCGAAGTCCGCTCGTCCTGGACGCGTGCGACGCAGTCGAATGTCGCGCACACCAACACCCAGCCCCTGACAGAAAACCGTCACCAGAACGTGAAAAACGGAGCAAGCATGACTCAGCCAGCCCTATCGCAGGATGTCTCGCCCGATTTCGCCGCCGAGGTTCGCGCCGGACTCACCCACACGCCGCAGAAGGAGTTGCCCTCCAAGTATCTGTACGACGAAGTCGGCTCTGCGTTGTTCGAAGTGATCACGGTGCTGCCCGAATACGGCGTGACGCGCGCAGAGGAACGCCTGCTTACGAAGCACGCCGCGGACATCGTGGCGCAGCTTCCGCACGACGTCACTGTCGCCGAACTTGGCAGCGGCAGCGGCCGCAAAACGCGGCGGATTCTTGAAGCGCTGTGTAAAAAGCGGCCCACTTCTTACTGCCCGATTGAAATTTCGCGCACCGCGTTGCAATTGTGTCGGCGCGAGCTGGGTGACATTGAGCGCATTTCGATTGTCGGTTATGAGCGCGATTACCTGGCGGGTCTCGCCGAAGTCAGCAAGAAGCGCGCATCCGGCGAGCGTCTGCTGGTGCTGTTTCTCGGCAGCACGATCGGCAATTTCAGCCGGCTCGCGGCGACGCGCTTTCTGCGCGCCATCCGCAGCATGCTGGCCCCCGGCGATGCGTTGCTGCTCGGCACCGATCTGGAAAAGCCGGTTCCGGTCTTGGTGGCCGCGTACGACGATGCGATCGGCGTCACCGCGTCCTTCAACCTGAATCTGCTCGCGCGCATCAACCGCGAACTGGGCGGCGATTTTCCGCTCGACGCGTTTCAGCACGTAGCGCGCTTTAACCCCGACGCACGCAGCATTGAAATGCATCTGCGCGCGCGCCGTCCGGTCACCGCCCATATCCGGGCCGCGCAATTGACGGTGACGTTGGAGGAAGGCGAAACGATCTGGACCGAAAGCAGCCACAAGTACCGCGCCGAAGAAGTCCCCGCGATCGCCGACGACGCCGGCTTCGCGTGCAGCCATCAGTGGGTTGAACGCGAGTGGGGCTTTGCGGAGAGCCTGCTGGTCGCGCAGTAGGAGCGCATGACGCACTGACGGCTTGCGGCGCCGTCAGTGGCCGCGTAGCACGCTCAGTGCTGCTCGAAGCGTTCGTAACGTTTGTCCGTGAAGCGCTCTTCGCCGGCCACTTCGCTCACGCGGGCGGCCGGCGGCCCGTGGCGCAGCCACGAGAGCATCCGGTCGACCTGATTGGCCGATCCCTGCAAGATAGCTTCGACCGAGCCATCCTCAAGGTTGGCCACCCATCCTTTGATGCCGAGCGCGTGCGCCTGGCGCACCGTCGCGTGACGGAAACCGACGCCTTGCACGACGCCGCGTACCCGCACGTAATAGGTTTCGATCCGCGAATCCAGATCCGGGCCTGTCATACCGTCCTCTCCTAACGCAAATCTTTCAAGCCGGCATTCTAGTCGCGTCGTGGCGAGTTTGCCTGGAACGCGTTGGACTCGCGCGACGCGACACGCGGTGCACGCCCCACGTACAATCCGACGACCGCCACGCAGGGAATTGGAAAAGAATGATGGATCAGAACCGCGATCTCGTACTCGTCACAGGGGCCTCCGGCTTTGTCGGCTCGGCCGTGGCGCGCATCGCGCAACAGAAGGGTTTCAACGTCCGCGTGCTGGTGCGCGCCACCAGTCCGCGCCGCAACGTCGAGGCGCTCAACGCGGAAATCGTCGTCGGCGACATGCGCGACGAAGCGTCGATGCGCGTTGCGCTGCGCGGCGTGCGCTATCTGCTGCACGTCGCCGCGGACTATCGGCTGTGGGCGCCGGATCCAGGCGAAATCGAACGCTCGAATCTGGAAGGCACCGAGGCGACCATGCGCGCGGCTCTCAAGGAAGGCGTCGAGCGCATTGTCTACACCAGCAGCGTAGCCACGCTGAAGGTGACGAGCTCCGGCCAGTCGGCCGACGAGACGTCGCCGCTGAAGGCCGAGCAGGCCATCGGCGTCTACAAGCGCAGCAAGGTGCTGGCCGAGCGCGCGGTGGAGCGGATGATCGCCGAGGACGGGCTGCCCGCCGTAATCGTCAATCCTTCGACACCGATCGGCCCGCGCGACGTGAAGCCCACGCCGACCGGCCGCATCATCGTCGAAGCGGCGCTCGGCAAGATTCCGGCTTTCGTCGACACCGGGCTGAACCTCGTGCATGTCGACGACGTCGCGGCCGGGCACTTCCTCGCGCTCGAACGCGGCAAGATCGGCGAGCGCTATATCCTCGGCGGCGAGAACCTGCCGTTGCAGACGATGCTCGCCGATATCGCCGCGCTCACCGGACGCAAGGCTCCGACCATCAGCTTGCCGCGCTGGCCGCTCTACCCGCTCGCCATGGGTGCGGAAGCGGTCGCGAAGATCACGAAGCGCGAACCGTTTGTGACAGTCGACGGTCTGAAGATGTCGAAGAACAAGATGTACTTCACGTCCGCGAAGGCGGAACGCGAGCTCGGCTATCGCGCGCGGCCCTACCGCGAGGGGCTGGCCGATGCGCTCGAGTGGTTCAGGCAAGCGGGGTATCTGAAGGCGTGAGGACGGACCGCCCAACGGACCCGCAAGCACTTTGTTACAACGTCGTCCGACCCGCGGCGGGTCAAAGCCCGCGCGCAACAGGTAAAATCGCGGGTCTTACCAGAGAATCCTCGCATGAACCTTCACGAACAGCTCGGCGCGCTTGAAGTGGGCGTCGATCAGCTCATTCAGGCTGTCGTGGCCCCGCAGGCCCAAAGCATCCCCGAGACACCCGCAGCAACAGCAGCGCCAGAGGTGTCTGCCGCAATCACCGCGAGCGAAGACACGCCGGCCCAGGCGGAGCCCGCAACGCATGCGGCGGCAGAAACCGAGGCCGAAGCCGTAGCTGAAACAACCGAAGCCGCCGCTGTTGCACCGGCTGAAGAAAAGCCCACCTTGTCGATTGGCCGGCCCACGCAGAACGTCATCACCATGACGATCGGCGGCAAGACCGTGTCGCTCCATCCCGAGCAGGTGGGTCAGTTGATCGAAGAACTGTCGAATGCGCGCGCCTCGATGACGCCGGAGCCGGCGATGGGCGTGCCGCCCGGCTGGCGCTTCGTGTCGACGAAGAATCCCGCGCTGGCCGTGCAGAAGCACTCGAACGGCGACCGCCTGCTGATCATGCGCCATACCGGACACGGCTGGGTGCCGTTCACGTTCTCGCCGGATAACGTGATCCAGATGTACGCGCTACTCACGCAGCGTTGATGCGAAAGGCGGCGCTTCGTGCGCCGCTATGAGCGAGGTCCGCTGCGGACCGCGCGCAAGGCCTTCGCCTCGCACGCCGCCCAGGGTGCGCGTTCGGCTACCCCGCCGCCCACTCACCGATCCTGTTGCACCGGCGCCTGCACGCGCGCCTTCCACTGACCGCCCTTGCCGCGCCAATAGCGCACCGCCGACGCAAACGTAGCGCCGACATAAAACAACGCCACCAGCGGCAGGAACGGCGCCCACAGAGGCGAGCGACCGTAATAGCGCAGCATCGGCGCATACGCGCAGCACATTGCCGCCCATGCGAGCCACGCCGGCAAGCCGCGCGGCCCGAGTTCCAGCGCGGCCACCGGCGGGATCAGATAGATGATCGCCATGCCCGCCAGCGTGCCGGCCAGCAGCCACGCGGAGTAGTGCAACTGCGTGAAGGCCGTGCGCGCGATCATGTTCCAGATCTCGCGCCAGTTGTCGTACGGACGCAGTGAGACGCTACGCGCCGCCACATCCAGACGGATCGGATGACGTCCCTCGCCACGATGCTTGATGCGCGCGGCGAGACTGCAATCGTCGATCAGCTCGCCGCGAATCGACTCGATGCCGCCCGCTTCTTCCAGCGCCGTACGCCGCACCAGCATGCAGCCGCCGGCCGCCGCGGCTGTCTTGTTGCGCGGGTTGTTGACCCACGAGAACGGATACAGCTTGGCGAAGAAGAACACGAAGGCCGGAATCAGCGCCTTTTCCCAGAACGAATCGCAGCGCAGGCGCACCATCAACGACACCAGATCGCGCTGTTCGGCGTCGGCGCGAGCGACGAGTTGCGTCACGGCATCCGTGGGATGGCCGATGTCAGCGTCCGTCAGCAAGAGGAAGTCGGCTGGCAGACCAAGCGTGCGCACGGCTTCGATGCCTTGCGACTGCGCCCACACCTTGCCCGACCAACCCGACGGCAGCGGCTTCGCACTCAGCACCGTCAGGCGCTCGGGACATTGAAGCGCCAGCGCCGCGGCACGGGCGGCGTCGGCGGTGCCGTCGGTGCTGTGGTCGTCGACCACGATCACGTGGAACGGCCCCGCGTACGCTTGCGCGAGCAGGGTGCTGACCGCCTCGGCGATGACGTCGGCTTCATTGCGGGCCGGCACCACGGCGGCGACGGCCGGCCACGCATCGCGTGACGTGTTCGCGAGCGGCGTAGCGGGGCGGGCTCGCCAGAAACCGCCGCGGGCAAACAGCAGCACGCACCAGATCAACAGGGAGAGACACGACAGACCAAACAGAACCACCTGCATTACGCGTTGCCCTCAATCGAAGTGACGCGTACACCGACGCGCCGGGACAGCCACATTGCGAGCGCGCGCGTTGTGACGACAAACCAGTCGAAGCCATCGAGCGCCGGACGGCGACGGAACACGTCATAGCCGGCCTGCTCGATGCGCTCGAGAATGCGCAAACCGCCGTGGACGATGCCGCACAGCACCAGCCCCGCGCGTCCGGGGATGCGCAGCGCGAGTGGCGCCCCGCGGACCAGCATGGTGCGGGCGTAAGCGACCTCATAGGCCATCAGTGCGCGCCATGCGTCGTCCGCGGTGCCGTTGGTCATGCGGGCTTCGGTGACGTTAAAGCGCTCGAGGTCGCTTTGCGGCAGGTAGATGCGACCGCTTTTCAGGTCGATCGCAATGTCCTGCCAGAAATTGATCAGATGAAGCGCGGTGCAGATCGTATCGGAGTCGGCCAGATTGGCCGGCGTTGCCGCATTGAACAGATGCAGCATCAGTTGCCCCACCGGGTGCGCGGAGCGGCGGCAATAATCGAGCAGGGCCGGCTGGTCGGCGAAGCGGGTGGTGTCGATCTCCTGATCGAGCGCCGAGACGAGGTCGTAGAACGGCGCGAGCGGCAATTGATACTGCGCGAGCACGCCGGCCAGCTTGCCGAACAGCAGCGGATGCACGGGCGCGAGGTGGCCGCTTGCCACGGCGTCGAGCCCGGCGCGGAAATCGGCGAGGCGCGCGTGACGCTCCGCTGCGCTCCAATCGCCTTCTTCGACGATGTCCGCGGCCGTGCGGGCGACCTGATAGATCACGCCGACGGGCAGACGGAGCGCCTTCGGCAGCAGCACACTGGCGATCGGTAAGTTTTCGTAGTGATCGGCTTCCATACGGCGAGCCTCGAATACATAGGGTAATGCGGTTGTAAGCAATAACCGCAGGGCCCTATAGTTTAAGGGTTCCGCAGGGCGCCTGCAGCGTGCAACGACTGCTGGACGGCCCCGACAGGCCGCCTGGGACGGGGATCGGCCAGAGCAAAGCGCGCCCGATAGCGTTAGAATGCGCGTTTGGTTTTCGTCTACCGGCTTTGCGCCGGTTTTTAGACATCAATTATTATCAATGTCGCGGCGATAAAGTCGTTTATATCGACTTCCTCGAAACCTGCGTCAGTCGGAGTTCGGCAGCCTATGCGAGTCATCCTTGCTCAACCCCGTGGTTTTTGTGCGGGGGTGGTCCGGGCGATCGAAATCGTCGATCGCGCGTTGCAGCAACACGGGGCACCCGTGTATGTGCGTCACGAAATCGTCCACAACCGTCACGTGGTGGACAACCTGCGTCAGAAGGGGGCGCGCTTTGTCGAAGAGCTCGACGAGGTGCCTGAGGGCGCGGTGGCGATTTTCAGTGCGCACGGTGTGGCCCAGACTGTCGAACGCGATGCGGAGCAGCGCGGGCTCGATGTGCTCGACGCGACCTGTCCGCTGGTCACCAAGGTACATGTGCAGGGGCGCCAGTACGTGGCGGCCGGCCGCACGCTGATCCTGATTGGCCACGCGGGGCACCCGGAGGTCGAGGGCACGATTGGTCAGATACCGGGCAAGGTGTTGCTGGTGCAGAGCGAGGCGGAGGTGGCGCATCTGGAATTGCCGCTGGACGCGCCGCTAGCGTATGTGACGCAGACAACGCTTTCGGTCGACGATACGCGGGGCATCATTGATGCTTTGTTGCGGCGGTTTACCAATATCGTTGGGCCGGATACGCGGGATATTTGCTATGCCACGCAGAATCGTCAGGCGGCTGTGCGCGAGTTGAGCACGCAGGTTCAGGTGTTGCTGGTGGTGGGCGCAACGAATAGTTCGAATTCGAACCGCTTGCGGGAGATTGGCAGCGAGACCGGGGTGGCGAGTTATCTGGTTGCGGATGGGTCTGAGGTGAAGGCGGAGTGGTTTGCCGGCGTGCAGACTGTTGGGATTACCGCTGGCGCGTCCGCGCCCGAGGAAATGGTCGAGAACGTTATTGATGCGCTGCGCGCGCTTGGGCCTGTTGATGTCACCACTATGGCCGGTCGCGAGGAGAAGGTTGAGTTTAAGCTGCCCGCTAAGTTGATGCAGCCGCTTGCTGCTCGGGAAGTTTAAGGTCGGGGTTTTTTGTTTTGTCTGGCTGACGGCTTTTTTTGCCTGCGGCGCCTTGGTTTTGCGCTGTGGTCTTAGGGTGTTGGCCTTTCCTTGCTTTCTTAGTGGTCTATTAGCTTCGCCCCTGTGCGGGGCAGCACTTACTTTCTTTGCCGCCGCAAAGAAAGTAAGCAAAGAAAGCGGGCTCACACCGCTAGCGTTTAGTGAGCCGTCCCGGTCTACCACCGGGAACGGCCCAACACGAGACCCGTTCTCGCTCCATCCCCCTCGGTGACAAAGCACTCATCCGCTCCAGCGTCGCGCTTCGCGCCCCGCCGTCAGGCATAGCGCCTTCTGCGTGTTCCGTAGGATGTCTAACTTTCCCTGGCCAGCCCTAATCCGAAACGGCGGAATCGCCGGCGGTTCTGCAGTGCTTACTTAGCCCGGCACTTCCGGCAAGGCGCGCCATCCGAGGCGGACCCATCCGCAAGGCACGAAGTGCGAAGCGGGATGGATGAGCGCTGTGTCACGAACGAGGGAAATGCGAGAGACCGTCTTGTCTCGGACCACTTCGTGGTCACATGAGAGGTGGCTCACTACGGGCTGGCGGTTGCAGCCCGCTTTCTTTGCTTACTTTCTTTGCGGCGGCAAAGAAAGTAAGTGCCGCCCCGCACAGGGGCGAAGCTAATAGACCACTAAGAAATCAAGGAAAGGCCAACACCCTAAGACCACAGCGCAAAACCAAGGCGCCGCAGGCAAAAAAAGCCGTCAGCCAGACAAACAAAAAAACGCTACCCCGCACTCCGAGCATTATGCTCAGTCAAAAACTTAATAAGCCCATCAACCCCGCCTTTAGAGAGCTGATCCGCAAACTGCGTCTGATAAACCTGAATGAGCCAGGCGCCCATCATATCGATGTCATAGACCTTCCACCCGGAATCCGTCTTCTCCATCCGATACCCGACAGAATCATCCCCACCATTGCTAATCACATGCGACTGCACGACGGCATCCTTGCCCCCCGCCACGACGCTAGCCGGCGCAAACTTGAACGTCACGTCCTGATCCCGCAATTGCGCCAATGAAGCCGCATACGTCCTCACCAGCAATGTCTGGAACTGCTCGTACAACTGCTTCTGCTGCTCCGGCGTCGCCGTGGTCCACGCCTTCCCCACCGCAATCCGCGTCGTACGCTGAAAGTCCGTAGCAGGCACAAAATGTGTTACCACCACCTGCGTGATTTTGCCCATGTCGCCCGCGCGCGCCTGGGGATCAGCCTTCATCGCGCTGACCGTGCCCTCAACCGCGTTCTTCACCACCGCATCAGGGGCAGCTTGTGCAAAAGCCGTAGTGGAAACCACCGCAGCCGCCAGAAAAGCAGACAGATAACGTTTCATAAGCTCATCAGGACAGTAAAAATGACCACTGGATGACCCGCTGGGCCACGCTGAAAGCCAGTATACCGATTTTGGATGTTCAGCCGCGCCCCATAACCTGAGCCAATCAGCCCCACCTCGGTATACTTATGCCCTTATGCCAAAAACGCCATCCGTGACAGGGCCCCACTCCCCTACATGCTGAAGTCATCTATCGTCCGTCTCGTCGCCTGGTCGGTGAGCCGCCCACTGCGCGTCATCGTGGTCTCGCTGATCCTCGCGGTCCTGAGCGGCTATTACGTTGCCGCCCACTTCAAGATCAATACCGACATCAGCCGTCTCGTCGAAAACGATCAGGCCTGGTCCTCCCTCGACGACGCCATCGACAAGGCATTCCCCCAACGCGGCCAGACCGTGCTCGTCGTCGTCGAAGCCCGCGCCCCCGAATTCGCCGACGCCGCCGCCAATGCCCTCACCGCCGCGCTGAAAAGCCAGTCCAAGGAATTCGTCGCCGTCACCCAACCGGCCGGCGGCTCGTTCTTCGAGCACAACGGCCTGCTGTTCCCCTCGCTCGATGACGTGCAGTCCACCACCGGCCAACTCGTTCAATCGCGTCCCCTCGTCAACGCGCTGGCCAAAGATCCCAGCCTGACCGGTCTCGCAGGCGTCCTTACCACCAGTCTGCTGCTGCCGCTGCAACTCGGCCAGGTGAAGCTCAGCGATATGAGCCACCTGCTTTCGCAAAGCGCCGACGTGCTCGACCGTGTACTCGCCGGCCAGCCCGCCGCCTTCTCATGGCGCGCGCTCGTCGACAAGGACGTCTCCACCAACCCGGCGCGCGCCTTCATCACCGTGCAGCCGGTGGTCGACTACGGCGCGCTCGAACCCGGTGCGCGCGCCTCGGCCGACATCCGCGCCACCGCGGCATCGCTCGACCTCGGCGCCCACTACGGCGCGTCGATCCGTCTGACCGGCGAGCAGCCGCTCGCCGATGAAGAATTCGCCTCGGTGCAGGACGGCGCCGCGCTCAACGGCATGATCACCTTCGTCGTCGTGCTGATCATCCTGTGGCTCGCGTTGCGCTCGGGACGCATGATCGTCGCCGTGCTGATCACGCTGTTCGTCGGCCTCGCCATCACGGCTGCGCTCGGTCTCATGATGGTCGGCGCGCTCAACATGATTTCGGTCGCCTTCATGGTGCTGTTCGTCGGGCTCGGGATCGACTTCGGGGTGCAGTTCGGCGTCAAGTACCGCGAAGAGCGCAATCGCGACGACCGTCTGTCCGCTGCGCTCGTCAATACCGCGCACACCATCGGCGTGCCGTTGACACTCGCCGCCGTCGCGGTCGCCGAGGCGTTCTTCTCCTTCCTGCCCACCGCCTACCGCGGCGTGGCCGAGCTGGGGCAGATCGCCGGCGTCGGGATGTTCGTCGCCTATGCGACCAACATGACGCTGTTTCCGGCACTCCTGAAGATCTTCAACCCGCCAGGCGAAGCCGCCGCGCCGGGTTTCAAGCAACTAGCGCCCGTCGACGATTTTCTCGACCGCAATCGCAAGCCCGTGCTGATCGGCACCCTCGTGGTCGTGATCGGCGCCCTGCCGCTGCTCACGCATCTGCGCTTCGATTTCAATCCGTTGCATCTGAAAGATCCGCATACGGAATCGATGGCAACGCTGCTCTCGCTGAAGGACTCGCCGGAAGCGGCGGTCAATAACGTGCATGTGCTGGCGCCTTCGCTTGCGGCGGCGGATCAGATCGAGGCGCATCTGAAGAAGCTGCCGGAAGTGGGCCGCGTCACCACGTTGAGCACCTTCATCCCCACCGATCAGACGCAAAAGCTCCTGCTGATCAATAGCGCGGCGCAGCAGTTGCTGCCGGCGCTGACGCAAACGCCCGCGCCGCCGTCGAGCGACACGTTGCGCGTCGCAGCATTGAAGCGCGCGGCAAACCAGTTGGTGCTCGCAGCAGAGGACCATCCGGGTCCGGGCGCGGCGGAGGCCCAGCATCTTGCCGCGACGCTGCAAAAGCTCGCCGCCGCTAGCCCCGCCACACGCGACCGCGCCGAAACCGCAATGGCCGGCACGCTGAAGATCGCGCTTGCGCAACTCGCCGCGCTGCTGCAGCCCACTGAGATCACGCGCGCCAGCTTGCCGCCGGAGATCTCGCGCGACTGGGTCTCGGCGGACGGCCACGCGCTCGTCGATATCGCGCCCAAGGTCGCGCCCGGCGCCGACCCCGGCGACGATGCGATGCTGCGCCGCTTCGCCCGTGCCGTGAAGGCCGCAGAGCCTGGTGCGATCGGCGGCACGATCTCGATCCTGCATTCCGCAGACGTCATCATCAAGGCCTTCCTGCAAGCCGCGGGCTGGGCGCTGCTGACCATCACCATCCTGCTGTGGCTCGCGCTGCGGCGCCTGAGCGACGTGCTGCGCACGCTGATCCCGCTGCTGGTGTCGGCGCTGGTGACGCTTGAATTGTGCGTTGTGTTCGGCATGCCACTTAATTTCGCCAACATCATCGCGTTGCCGCTTATGCTGGGCGTAGGCGTCGCGTTCAAGATCTACTTTGTCATGGCATGGCGCAACGGGCAGACCGGCCTGCTGCAGTCGAGCCTCACCCACGCCGTGATGTTCAGCGCCGCTACCACCGCGACTGCGTTTGGTAGCCTCTGGCTGTCGCATCATCCGGGAACGTCGAGCATGGGGCGGCTGCTTGCGCTCTCCCTCTTCTGCACGCTGATCGGTGCCGTGGTGTTTCAACCCGTCTTGATGGGTAAGCCGCGCGCGCGTCGCGCATCAAAAGAAAAGCAAGGAATCACGAAATGAAGATGCGAACCACCGCCCTGGCCCTGCTCGTTGCAGGTGTTGCCACAGGGTGTGCGACGGGTCCCGACCGCAAGCCCGGCGACCCGCTGGAGCCGATGAACCGCCAGATCTTCAAGTTCAACGACGCGCTCGACCGGACGGTGGCGCAGCCGGTCGCGCGGGGCTATCAGAAGGTCACGCCACAACCGGTCCGCCAGGCCATCAGCAACTTCTTCTCGAACCTCGGGGACCTGGGCAACGCGGCGAACAACCTGCTGCAGTTGAAGATCACCGATGCCACCGAAGACATCATGCGCTTCGCCATGAACTCGACGTTCGGGCTTGGCGGGCTGCTCGATTTCGCCACGCCCGCAGGACTGCCGAAGCACCACGAGGACTTCGGCCTGACGCTCGGGCGCTGGGGCGTGCCGGCCGGTCCTTACCTCGTGCTGCCGCTGTTCGGTCCGAGTTCGGTGCGCGACAGTACCGGTTACGTCGTCGACTTCCGCTTCAACGTGATCCACTACATGAAGCCGGCGGTGCGCAATCCGATGTACATCGCCCAGTTCATCAGCGCGCGTGCCGACCTGCTCGGTGCGTCGGACCTGTTGCAGGCGGCCGCGCTCGACAAGTATTCCTTCGTACGGGACGCTTACACGCAGCAACGTGTCTCGCTGATCCGGGGTTCGGGTTCGAACGCCGCGCCACTGCCGAATTATGGCGATCCGGGCGCATCCGACGGCGCAAGCACGGCACCGGGCGCGTCGGGTACCGCGCCGGCTGGTTTGCCGGACTACACCGATCCGGGCGATACGTCGGCGCCGGCCGCACCGGCCAATGGCGCATCGGGTACGGCACCCGCGGACTTGCCGAACTACACGGATCCGGGCGATTCGGCGGCGCCGGCCAATGGGGCGTCAAGCGCCGCGCCGGCGGCTCCGGCGAGCCCTGCCAGTAACGCCGCTCAAGCGGCCCAGCCTGCGGTAAGCGCGAGTTCGCCGAAGGCAGCGAGCGCAGCGGCAGCCGCGGCGGCTGCATCCGCCGCCTCTGCTGTTGCTGTGCCGGTTCCGGTCAAGTAGCCAGCACTCGCACCATGCAAAACAGCCCGACCGGTTCACACCGGGTCGGGCTGTTCCATTTCAGTGATCGCAAGCGCACAGTCTGAGCGACACCAACCAACCAATCAAAGGCCGCTGAACCCAGGCTTGCCGCACACCGTCTTCAATGCATCGTATCGGCTTCGACCCGCGCTACCGCGTCCTCGACGCTCGCTGCCGGCTGCGGCGCCGGGATCGAATCCGCCCGATACCGCTCGAACGCTTCGTCCGCGTAACGGATCTGCGTACGGCCATGCGGCGCCGGTTCACCGTTTTCGCCGAGGTTCACAAACACCATCTTCTCGACGGTCAAGATGCTCTTGCGCGTGATCTTGTTGCGCACTTCACAGCGCAGCGTGATCGACGTGCGGCCAAAATGCGTCGCCGTCATGCCGAGCTCGATGATGTCGCCCTGGCGCGCCGAGCTGACGAAATTGATCTCCGACATGAACTTGGTCACCACGCGCTGGTTGTCCAGCTGGCAAATGGCATAGATGGCGGCTTCTTCATCGATCCAGCGCAGCAGACTGCCGCCGAACAGCGTGCCGTTGGGGTTCAGGTCTTCGGGCTTGACCCATTTTCTGGTATGGAAATTCATCAGGTATCCCCTGCGTGAGGTGATGGGGTACGGTCGCAGGACCGAAACCTAGGGTTAATACCTAGATTATACCAAAAATAAGGGTTTTCCCTAGGCCGCCAAAAAGAGGCCTGGCCGGCTCACGCCCGGCCTGTCTCAGACCGTCGGCTGCAGCGCACCCGCAGCACCGAGGGCATGACGCGCCTGGACCAGCGCCGTGCGGGCGGCGCGCGCGTCGGCGGCGACCCGCAGCAATGGTCCAAGCTGCGAGGGTTGCTTCAGCAGTTCGCGCAGGATCGGCGCAATCGCGGTACTGCCGTCGTCGCGCAACCCTGCCGTCGCAGCGGACGGTAGCGTGCGCCACGCGGGATCGACAATCGCGCGGCACACCGCGAACGGCACACCGTGCGCCGCGGCAATGGCCCCGGCGACATGCGATTCCATGTCCACGGCAAGCGCGCCGCTGGAGCGATGCAGCGCGGCTTTGTCGTCCGCGCCGGTCAGCGGCGCCGTGACGCCGGCCAGCAGACCGCGGTGCAGGCGCGCGCCGAGCGGCGTCGCGGCCAGCGCGGCGGCGAGGCGCTCGGACCAGCGCGAATCGGTGGCGAAGCGCCCAAGCGGACCCTCCACCGCGTCCGCCACGATCACTGCGCCCGGTTCCAGGTCAGGCGCGAGGCCGCCCGCCGTGCCGAAGCTGACGATGCCCGCGCAGCCACGCGCGACGGCCGCGCTCAGCGCCCGCTCGAGCAGATCGGCACGCGCCGCGTACACCACCTCGATGTCTTCGCCGCGCACGATCCGCGCTTCGAAGGCCATGCCGGTGACGGCGATAACCGGCAAGCGGCCGCCGGCAGCCTGGGACGACAATACCGACTGGGTAAAGCGAGTAGACGTGGACACCATTACATCCCGACGACGACGCGCGTCAGCCCGTCACGCTTCAGTTGCCGGTAACGCGCCAGCGCCCAGAGCGGGAAGAACTTGCGATAGCCGTGGTAGCGCAGGTAGAACACCCGCGGGAAGCCGGTCGCCGTAAAGCGGGTTTCGTCCCACAGACCATGTTCGCGCTGCTCGCGCAGCAGGTATTCGACGCCGCGCGCCACCGCCGGATGCTCGACGCAGCCCGCCGCCATCAAGCCCATCAGGCCCCAGGCAGTCTGCGAGGCCGTACTCGGCGCGCGCTCGTAGCCGCGGTAGTCGAGCTTGTAGCTGGTGCCGTCCTCGCCCCAACCGCCGTCCTCGTTCTGGATCGACACGAGCCACTGCGCCGCGCGCTTGATGCGCGGGTCGTCGTGCGCCATGCCGGCGGCGTTCAGCGAACAGAGCGCCGTCCACGTGCCGTAGACGTAGTTCATGCCCCACCGGCCATACCAGCTACCGTCCGCTTCCTGCTCCTTGAGCATGTAGTCGTAGGCGCGGCGCGCCGGCTCGCTGTTGGCCGGCAACTCGCCCAGTTGAGCCAGCATCGACAGGCAACGGCCCGACACGTCCGCCGTAGGCGGATCGAGCAAGGCACCGTGATCGGAGAACGGAATGTTGTTCAGGTAGTACTGGGTGTTTTCCGGCTCGAAGGCGCCCCAGCCGCCGTCGCTGCTCTGCATGCCGACCACCCATTCGCGGGCGCGGGCAATCGCTTCGCCGTCGACGTCCGACTGCGTGAGCCCAGCCGAGCGGTGCATCGCCATCACGACCACGGCCGTATCGTCGACGTCCGGATAGTAGGGGTTGGCGTACTGGAACGCCCAGCCGCCCGGACGCACGTTCGGGCGGCGCGAGATCCAGTCGCCGCGCACGTCGAGAATCTGCAGCGGACGCAGCCATTGCAGCCCGCGTTCGGCCGCCTGCTCGGCGCGCGGGTCGCCGGTTTCAAGCAGCGCATGCGCGGCAAGCGAGGTATCCCATACCGGCGACAGGCACGGTTGGCAATACGCTTCGTCGTCCTTGATGACGAGCAGCTTGTCGATCGACTGACGGGCAATCGCGCGGTTCGGATGATCGGCCGGATAACCCAGCACGTCGTACATCATCACCGAGTTGGCCATGGCCGGGAAAATCGCGCCGAGGCCGTCTTCGCCGTTCAGACGCTCGTCGACGAACGCCTGGGCGGCCTTGACCGCCCGCTCGCGTGTGTACTTCGGAAACAGGCCGTCGACGAGGCGCAGCACGTGATCGACGCCGCGGAAGAACGTGAACCAGCCCTGGTGCTGATGCGGCGCACGCGGCAGCAGGCCGGTCGTGACGGGCGCGCCGTGGAACAGCTCATCGATCCGCACGCCGCGCGGGTTGCGCGCCACCGGACGCCTGGCGTTCAGCACCAGCAGCGGCACGATCACCGTCCGCGCCCAGTACGACACCTTCGACAGGTGGAACGGGAACCACTGCGGCAGCAGCATGATCTCGACCGGCATCATCGGGACTGCGTACCAGGAGACCACGCCGAACAGCGCCAGCAGGATGCGCGTGAACACATTCGACGCTTCCGCGCCGCCGTGCGCCAGAATCGCTTCGCGGGCGCGGCGCATGTGGTCGGCGTCTTCCGGCTCGCCGATCATCTTCAGCGCGAAGTACGCCTTCACGCTCGCGCTGACGTCGAGCGCGCCGTCGGTGAAGAGCGGCCAGCCACCGTTGGGCAACTGGATGCGGCGCAGGTAACGCGCAATCTTCTGCTCCAGTTCCGCATTCGGCTCTTCGCCGAGGTAGTGGACCAGCAACACGTATTCGGCGGGAATGGTCGCGTCGGCTTCGAGCTCGTAGACCCAATGGCCGTCGGGCTTCTGCGCGTCGAGGATCGCGTCGGTTGCCCGCGTGACGGCGGCGTCCAGCGCGGCGGCGGCAGCCTGCGCGGCAGCGCTTGCCCCGACTGCGGGCGGAGCGGGCGTCGCGGTTGAGTCGGGCGATTCGTTGCCCGTCGTCTGGGCAAGGGATAAGTCGTTCATCAGCGTTCCATCGGTTCGTTCAGCAGCGTATCCGCGGCCTTCTGGCCGGAGCGGATCGCCCCTTCGATCGTCGCGGGCAGGCCGGTGGCCGTCCAGTCGCCCGCGAGCATGAGGTTTTTCCAGCGGGTGCGAGTGCCCGGGCGATGCATCTCTTCGCCCGGCACGGCCGCGAAGGTCGCGTGCGGTTCCATCACAACCTGCCAGGCCGGCATGGGCTCGAGCGGCAGGCTGGCGGCCTGGGCCACTTCCTCCCAGATCGTCTTCGCAAGCACGTCGTGCGGCGTGTCGAGCAGCCTTTCGGCGCCGCTGATCGTCACGGACAGACGCCCGTCGAACGCGAACATCCACTCGGCCGTGCCATTGAGCAGGCCAGTCAGCGGCGGCACGCCGAACGGCGGTTCGACCGCGAAGTGCACGTTGACGGTGGCGCTGAAGCGGCGCGGCGCCTGCAGACCGGGGACGAGCGCCCGCGCGACGTCCGGCGGCACCGCCAGCACCACGCCGGCGCCGGCGGCGAGCTCAAGACGCGCCTCGCCGGCAAAATCCAGCGCGCTGACCCGGCCGGTGTCCGCAAACACGATCTGATTCAACTGCGCGCCGAGCCGGATCGCGGCGCCGCCGTGCTGCAAAAGACGCAACGCCGGATCGACAAAGGCGCTGCTGAGGCCATTGCGCGCAAGCAGCGGCCGGCTCGCCGGGCCACCCGCCGCCAACGTCTCGCGCACCACCGCGGCCGCCAGCTCGGCGCTGGCCTCGCGCGGTTCGTGATTGAGCACCATCCGGAACAGCGGTCGCAGCAAGCGGTCCCATAGCACGCCATCGCAGCGCATGGTCTGCGCCATGGTGCGGCCGGGCTTCGCGAACAGCAGTGGCGCGAGCGTCAGATAGTCGCTCGGGTGGGTGTTCGGCACCCGCGCCGTTTGATCGAAGATCCACCACGGCAAACGCCCGGCCGACAGGCGCACGCTCCAGCGCGCACGCGTCGCGAGATCCACGAATGGGTATTCGGGCTGCGCCGGCCCCGTCAGCTCGTCGGCCGCGCCGATCGCGCGCAGATAATTCAGCGTCGCGGCGTGGCCGGACAGCACCACATGATTGCCGCTGTCGAGCGTCGCGCCAAGCGCGCGGTCGTACCAGGAGCGGCACCGTCCACCGGCCTGCTCGGCCGCCTCGTGCAACACGACCTGCGCACCGCGCCGCTGCAATTGCACCGCCGCGGCCAGGCCGGCGAGGCCCGCGCCGATCACGTGGACGAGCTTCGACATCAGAAAAAAGCGTACCGCGCCAAGATCCACAGCAGACGCGCGCGCGGCTTGCTGACCTTCGTGCGCGGCAAATCGAAGCCGCGCTCAACGGTGCGATCGAGAAGACAGCGGTAGACCCCGGACATGATGCGCGGGGCGCGGACCTGGTTGCGCGGCACGGCGTCCATGATCGCGTCCGCCTGAGCGAAATGCTCGCGGGCCCGCGTCACCAGTTTGGCGCAGACGCGCGGCAGCGACGGGTCGTCGGCGATAACGCCGGGCGTAGCCGTCGCAATACCTTCGAGCGCCAGCAGTTCGCGCGGCAGATAGCAGCGGTTGATGCCGGCGTCTTCGTCGATATCGCGCAGGATATTGGTCAACTGCAGCGCGCGGCCGAGGTGGTGCGCCAGCCGGCGGCCAGGCTCTTCCTGCATCCCGAAGATCCTCACCGATAGACGGCCTGCGGCACTGGCGACCCGGTCGCAATACAGATCGAGCGTGTCCTCGTCCGGTGCGCAGATATCGGCGGCGGCGTCCATCGCCATGCCGTCGATCATCGCGTGAAAATCGTCGCGTTGCAGGTGAAACGTATGAATGTGCCGCGTCAACGCGCGCAACGAAGCGCGCGGCGCGCCGGCATAGCAGGCGTCGATGTCGGCACGCCAGCGTTCAAGCCCGGCGGCGCGCTCGGCGCGCGGCAGATCGCTGTCGGCAATATCGTCGACAGCGCGGCAAAAAGCGTAGACCTGATACATCGCGTCGCGCTGCGCAGCCGGCAGGATGCGCATCGCAAGATAGAACGAGCTGCCCGATGTGGCGGCAGCGGCGTCGGTTTCTGTATCGTCCACGACAAGATTGGAAACAGCCAAGACGATCTCCGCTGAGGGGCCCTCTGGAGGCGATCAAGAAGTCGTGCCTACCCGCAGGGTAAGCCGCGCGCGCGGACACGCGCAAATACGTCGGCAGGGATGCCGGAAACGGCGAAAAGTATAACAACCTTTGCGGGATAGCGCAGTTTGAGGCGGAAGAATCGGCCATTATTGCCGAATCACACGCACGGCGGGCCGGGTGGCAAGCCACGACGGGCGCGGCTTGCGGGCACGGTGGGACGCCTGGTGCGCCGACCCGCGCCGGCTGAGAGCGGCTCGCGAATGCGTTGGCAGCGGCGCCCGCCGGCCGGCGCTCAGATAAAAGCTACCGACCGGTTGCGGCCCTGACGCTTGGCGCTATAGAGCGCCGCGTCCGCTTCGTTGATCAAGACGTCGTAATTCGGCACGCCGACCCGCGCCGCGGCCCCGCCGACGCTCGCCGTCACCGGCACCGACACGCCCTGTACGTCCACCGGCACGTCACCGATCGTATTACGGATCTTTTCCGCGACCAGCATCGCGTCCGCGAGCGGCGTGCACGGCAGCAGCAGCGCGAATTCCTCGCCGCCGAACCGGCCGAACGTATCCTGCACCCTCACCACCTGGGCGACCCGCTGCGCCATCTCGCGCAGCACCGTATCGCCGACGCCGTGGCCGAACTGGTCGTTGATCTTTTTGAAGTGATCCAGATCGAACAGCAACACCGACATCTCGCCGCCATAGCGCTGCCAGCGCGTGTATTCGTCGCGCAGCCGCGCCTCGAAAAAGCGGCGATTGGCGATGCCGGTGAGGCCGTCGCGATCCGCATATTCCTGCAGCTTGGCCACCGCCTCTTCGCGCTCGCGCTGCACGATGCTGACGTGCGTCACGTCCGAGATGGTCACGCACACGGCCACCACTTCACGCTCGCGCGTGAGCGGCATGAAGGTGCAGTCCTGCTGCATGAAATCCACCCCGCCGGTAATCGGCCGGTCGTGGTCGAACTTGAACAGATAGGGGCGCTGTTCCCATGAGCTGAAGGCGAAGCTGCCGAGCTGGAACACGCTCTCGAGCTTGCGGGTCAGCCAGACGCGCGGCAACTCGGGGAAACTGGCGAAAATCGACTTGCCGACAACCTGATCGGCCGACAAACCGCTGTGATCCTGCATGAAGCGATTCCACATCAGCACGTTCATCTCGCGGTCGAGGACGAAAATACCGAAGCCGACACGCTCGACAACGAGATCGCTTAACGAAGCAGGGGGGACATTCATAGACTGGACAGCAACGCGTCAAGCGCGTCATTCATGTGGCGGATCGACTCTTCAGCCATGAGCATGACCAGATGAGCCCGGAAGCTCTGGTCTTCGAGCGCGAAATTGACTTCGACGAGCAACGCCACTTCCCAGGCGAGCACGCCGGGCTGGAACACGTCGTCAAGCGACATGGATTCGCCGAGCAGGCCCGGCGCCGAAAACACCGGCGTGCGGCCGAGCTGCTCGAGGATGCACGAAACGCACGCCCCCGTCAGCACGTTGGCGACGTCGAAAATCAGCTCTTCCTGGCTCACCTGCTCGTAGGCGGAGCGCGGGTACGGGTCGTTCACCAGCCCGCACAGTTGCTCCATACTGCCGCTGCGGCAGATCACCAGCGCCTCGCCCTTGATGTCCGAGCGGAAGCCCTGACGCACCGCGCTCACCGCTTCCTGAATGCCGGTCATCTCGCGCAACGCCGCCGCCGCTTTGCTGATCTCGACCACCTGCACGCGCGGCACCGACAGTTCGATGAACGCGTCGAGCAACCGTCCCAGACGGGTTGCGGCCTGGCCCATCGCCAGATTGGCGACCTCCTGCAGCGCGTCGCGCCGATCTTCGTTGAGGACTGGCTCAGACATACAACCCGTACTCCTTGAGGATGGGTAGTACCGCCTCGGGGCTGACGGGCTTGGCGATGAAGGCAATGGCGCCGAGCGAACGCACGCGCGCCTGCGCCATCGGCTGCACGTCGGCGGACACCACGATCACAAAGGTGTTCAGGTCTTCGTGCTGCAGCGCCTCCAGCACCTGATAGCCGGTCAGGTCAGGCATGGTCAGATCGAGGAACATCACGGACGCCTTGCCTTCGCGGTACAGCGCGAGCGCCTCGCGGCCGTTCGATGCGTAGCTGACGTCGACATCCCAGTCCTGTGGCAGCGCCTTTGTGAGCACCTTGCGGGCAAGCAGCGAATCGTCGGCGATCACAATGGGCAATGACATGGCGGAGGGTCAGAAAAACGGGATTGGCTCGGTCGCGTTAACGGCCTGGTTCAAAATTTCTTTAGCGGCGCGACGACGGACCGGCGGAAGGATACTCCGATGCGAGTGCGAAGGCCGATTGCGAAAAGCCGGGGAGGACGCACGCGGCGGCGCGTGCGAGAGGAACGGTACGGATGCGCGTGGGCGCACGCGCGACGATAACGATGACCGGCATGATCGAGCCTACCCCGTAGGTGGTTCTGCGCGGCCGAGTGGAAAGGCGGAACTCCAGCCTGTCGCGCGCGTTTCCGCGAACCCCCTCCGTCACGCCTTGTTTGCGTTGTCTGGCTGGCCCTCGCGGTACAGGCGTCCGAGCATGGCGGACGCACTAATATTTATCGTGGCGAGATTCTTAAATTAAACCAGCGAAAAGGCAACTCGTCAAAATGGATTTAACGAACATGAATTACTCATGAATCCAGTTTTCAAGGAGTTTTTCGACCCTCTTCCGGTTATCTAACGTCGTTTATACTTTTGTGTACGTTTGCGCTTCCGGATTCGTCGCTGTTTAGAGAAAAACTTCCGCGGGCCTCGCGCGGTCTATTCTTACCGGCCCGACAGATCCTTCCCGGCATATTTCGGCTTCTCGTATGATGGTAACCGTAAGATTTTCCGTCCCAGACGCCTTGCAGCGGTATTACAGATGACACCCGACCGGTCCGACTCGCGCGAAGCGAGCCGTCTCTCCGCTAACCGGCAGGACGAGACGCTGTTCCCGGTTGTACCGGAACAGAATTTCCATGTCCGGCGCATGACGCTGATCGCCCTGCTGGTCGCGGCGGTCGTGCTGCCGTGCGTATATGTCGCGGCCATGGCCTTCAGCGACCTGCGGGAGCGCGAAGCGGACGCGACCGACCTGACGCTGCGTACCGTGCGGGTCGCGGAAGAACATGCGCTGAAAGTGTTCGATATGAACGAAGCGCTCGATGCGCGCGTCGTCGATCTGGTTCAGGGCCTCGACGACGACGGCATCCGCGCGAGCCAGAGCGAGATCCACGACAAGCTGGGCACCATGGGCGGCGGCTATCCGCAGGTCTCGGCGGTGTCCATCTTCGGCGAGGACGGCGCGCTGCTCGCAACCAGCCGCTTTTATCCGGCGCCGACCGTTTCGATTGCGCAGCGCGACGACTTCACCGGCATTCGCGACGGCAAGATGCTCGAGCACGTCTCGAAAGACATGGTCGGCCAGGTCGCCGGCGAAAAAGTCTTCAATACCGGCGTCGCAAGGCGCGGCGTGGACGGTGCGTTCGCCGGGGTGGTCTCGGTCGCGCTGCGGCCCAGCTATTTCAGCGACTTCTACCAGGAATTGCTCGGCGGCACCGACACGCCGATGACCATGAGCCTGACCCGCGCCGATGGCGCGGTGCTCGCCCATTACCCATCCGCGCCGGGCCAGCCCACCATGATCGCGGCGCATACGCCACTCACCGACGCCCTCGCCCGCGGCAGCCGCGCCGGCGTGGTTCGGACCCGCTCCGTGTTCGACAACGACAATCTGATCGTGGCCTACCGACGGGTGGGCGCGTATCCGGCCTATGTCTTGTGCGGCTACCGCACCTCCGCGATCTGGGCGGCCTGGTACCGCCATCTGAGCGTCCTGATCCTGTCGATGTTCACGCCGTCCATCGTGCTGTGGTGCGTGATCTGGCTGTCGCTGCGCCGGCTGGGCGCCGAGGAGGAAGCGTGGGAGCGCTGGCAGGCCGAAGCGTCGATGCGCCGCTCCATCGAATCCGCCTACCGGCAGTCGCGCAAGATGGAAGCGCTCGGCAATCTGGTCGGCAGTGTCGCGCACGATTTCAACAACCTGCTGATGATCGTCTCGGCGAACGTCCAGATCGCCCGACGGCGCGGCGCCCCCGGGCTCGACCGGGAGCTGTCGGCCATCGAGCGCGCGCTCAAGAGCGGCCAGTCGCTTACGCGGCAATTGCTGGGCGTGGCGCGCAAGCAGCCACTGCGTAACGAGACGCTCGCGGTCGAGCGCTGGCTGCCGGCCTGTCGCGAGCTGCTGCGTGCGTCGCTGGGGGCGAAGGTGTCGCTGGTGATCGACATCGGCACCGACGTCTGGCCGATGCGGGTCGACGTCGCCGAGCTCGAACTGGCGCTGATCAATATCGCCGTCAACGCGCGCGATGCGATGCCCAACGGCGGCCGCTTCACGGTGCGGGCGGCCAACATCACCTTCCGTCATGAGGAAGGCTTTCCGCTGACGGGCGAGTTCGTGCAGCTTTCGCTCGAAGACACCGGCGTCGGCATGCCGCCCGAGGTGCTCGCCCGGGCCTTCGAGCCGCTCTTCACGACCAAGCCCAAAGGCATGGGCACCGGCCTTGGTCTGCCGCAGGTGTTCGCGTTCTGCGAGCGCTCCGGCGGTCTCGCCGCCATCGACAGCGCGATCGGCGCGGGCACCTCGGTACGGCTCTATCTGCCGCGCGCGGCGGCCCTGCCGGAAGTCGAACGTCCCGCCGAGCCACACGTCGAAGACGCCGGCACGCCGCACGGTCTGCGCATTCTGCTGGTCGAGGACAACGACGAGGTCGCCGCCGGCACCGAAGCCCTGCTGCAGATGATGGGCCACCAGGTCACCTGCGTTTTCAACGCCGACACCGCGCTGCGCCTGTTCGACGACGCCCACGCGAAGCAGGCGCGCACCGGCGAACCGCTGCCGTTCGATCTGGTGATTTCCGACATCCACATGCCCGGCACGATGAACGGCATCGATCTGGCTGAAGCGGTCCAGGGGTTCGAAACCCGCCTGCCGGTGATCCTCGTGACGGGCTATGCGGAAGAACTCGACCGCGCGCGCCATGTCGACGTGCGGGTGCTGTCGAAGCCCTTCGATATCGCACTGCTCGACAAGCTGCTGCAGGATCTTCAGCACGAACTGGCGCAGGCCAGCACGCATCCTGCCGAGTAAGCGCTTTTCTCTGTCTGGCTCATCCCGCCACGGCGCGGCGCAGTACGGTGCGGCGCGGCGGAATTACCCGGATTTTGTAAAAGCGCCTCGACACCCTGCCGGCGGCCATCCACCACGCTGCCGGACAACCCCCTGCGGAATCGGCCGGCAAGGCCCTGAAGCGGCGCGGCGCGATCCGGCACGATCGTTGCGGCTCCCAACGGATGCAAGGTCCCGCGCGACTGCGGCGGCCGCTCAGTAAAACGTCGGGAGACAGCCATGCGCCATACCGTGATTGGTTTATTCGACACTTATTCCCAGGCGGAAAACGCACGCGACACGCTCGTGCAGACCGGCTTCGCCAGCGACACGATCGAACTGCAAGCGAATCCGCAGCCATCTGCGAATGCGGCGGCCGATGCGGCCGCCGGCGCCAGCGTCCTCGCCAACATCGAGCGCTTCATTGCCAGCCTGTTCGCCAAGGAACCGCGCCCCGCCCAGGCCGACCGCTACGCGGAGGCCGTGCGCCGCGGCGCCGTGCTGGTGTGCGTCAGTGCGGCCAGCGAATCGCATGCGGAACTCGCCAGCAAGACTCTGACCCGGCTGGGCGCCGCCGACATCGGCGAGCGCTTGCCCGGCTGGGACACAGCATTGGAGGACCCCGATGCGCGCCGCGATCACTCGGTGCTCGACGAACTCGGAGTCGGCAGCGCCAATCGGGTCCCTGCTGCGGCCCGGTCCGTGGACGACCCGCTGCGTAGTGAGTCGCCCTTACCGGCTGAACCGCGCGTCGACGATCCCGTGACGCAACGGCAGCCGCCGCTCAGCGAAGCGGCGACGCTCAACACGATCGCCGCCGGCAGCGCGCCGGGCTTTGGCGCCGTGTTCACGCCCGTCGAGGTCGCTCCTGCAGCGCGGCGCCCTGAACCCCTCGAGGAGCAGGCCATCCCGGACGAGTTTCTCGAGTACGAAGAGGATTTCCGGACTCACTACGACGCGCAGTATGCGAGCGATCAGGCCCGCTACGAAGACTACGTGCCCGCGTACCGGTACGGTGCGACGATCGCCCGTGATGTGCGCTACCGCGATCGTCCGTGGGACGAGGTGGAACCGGAAGCGCGTCGTCATTGGGAAACCACGTCGCCCGGCGAGATCGACACGTGGGAGCGTTTCAAGGCAGCGGTACGGCACGGCTGGGACCGCGTGACGGGACATCACCACGTCTGATGGAAGCGGCCGGTTTCCCCGCTCGCGCTAGCGGGAAACCGGCGGCATCATGCCGCCACCCTCGCTCGATGAGATGCGATGACGTGGAAGAGAAGGCTGGCGTGGCGCCGATCAACCGACGTGCTGGCTCACCCACGCCGCATAGCGATCGACAAACGTCTGCAGGAATTTGCGCGTATCCTCATTGAGGATGTTGCCGGTCGTGTCGATCGCCGCGGGATTGTGTTTGATGAACATTTCCGGCTGACAGAGCGTGGCGACGTCCAGGTAGGACAGCACATTGCGCAAATGCTGTTGCGACAGCGCGGTGCCCGTCGCACCCGGCGACGTGCCGGCCACCGCACCGGCCTTGCCGGCCCACGAATTGGTGCCCCACGGACGGGAGCCCCAGTCGAGCGCATTCTTCAACACACCCGGGATCGAGCGGTTGTACTCGGCAGTGACAAATAGCAGGCCATCGGCCGCCTCGATCTTCTGCTTGAACTGGCGCGCTACGTCCGGAAAGTCCGCGTCGTAGTCCTGGCTGTAGAGCGGCAACGCCCCAATGTCGAGAAATTCGAACGAGAAATCGGCTGGGGCAAGCGAAATCAGCGCCTGAGCGAGTTGCCGGTTAATCGATTCCCGGCGCAAGCTGCCGACAACAACGGCGATGTGATGGGCCATGGTGGGTTTTCCCTCAGTTAAGCGCACGCGGCGCAAGAAAGGTTTGCCGTATCCATCATAGGCGGTGGGTGGCCGCGCGGAACGACCTACAGGCTAAAAAGCGGAAGCGCCGCGGGGAAATTCTGGAACCCTCCTCCGCTTCGCGGGACGCGCAGTGGATAACCTCGTCGCCCGAAAAGTTATCCACAATTTCACTGAATAACCTTGTGGATAACTGGGGGTTTTGCCTTTCCAGTCAAGCCCGTCTCCGGTCTGAGACGATTTCAGGCAAATGAACGTTTTATTAAGAATTCCAGACGCAAGACAACCACGGAGGCTGTATGTCATACCGGATCGATGCAATGCGTCCTATCAAGGACAGACGGACGGAGTTGGAGGAGGCCGATCAGGCCCGAGCGGAAAAGCGCAAAGCTGACGACGCGCAGATCGATCCCGGTGCCGAAAAGTGGCGCTATCGCCCAGTGACGCCGGCGACAAAGGTGCGTCGATAAAGCACTCGTGGTTCGTATCGTGACAAAGCCGCTGGGTGACAGCGGCTTTGTCTCTCTTGCGGTGTGCGCGATCGTCCGGACGTGTTATTCCGGCACCGCGATATCCCCATCGACCAGTTTCAGGCCGTACGTTTGCGCGAACAGCTCGGCCGCTTGCGCGCTTTCGAAGAACGGCATGTCGGCGTGGCCCTGGAACGGGTAGATCACCCGGGCATCGCTTAGCCGCGTGACCTTGAGTGTGGGCACCGTCCCGCTCGACGTGCGGCGCGACGACACCGCAACGTGATAATTGTCCCGGCCCGAACGGTCCGACTGGTCATGCGGCGCATCGCGCCGCGCGTGGCTGGAATAGGTCATCGACACGCGGCTCACAACCCGACGATCGACTGTCCGGCAACCATGCCGTCGATGACGAGTTCGGCATGACTCGCCGACGCCATCCGCGCGTCGCCCGTTGTGCCGAACGGCGAGCGGCTTGGCACGCGAAACACGCGGCTGGTCGTCACGGTGTTGTCGGTGCCGCGCCGGCAGATTTTCACCGCCGCGTCGAAACCGGCATCGTAGTGACGTGTGCCGTTCGCGCCGCGCGGCTGATGCGGATACACCAACGGATAAATCTCGAGACCTCGGTAGCTTCTAATGATGTTGTTCATGGTAGTCGTCTCCGTTGAGTGACCTGCGAGGCGAGAGCGGTGGCGACAGCGCCGGTTCGGCGCCGCACACGCGGCTGCTCACTGCATTGTTCCGCGGCAGGCGGTCCTGCGACGGGCGCAGGGGTTGTCGATACGCGCACGACAGCGTCACCAATACATCGGACCGGCGGCCACGCGAAGCAACATGAAAGAAGGGATCCTGATCGATCCGGGGAGCGCAATAAGGCGAAGACTTGGGCGGGTCGGCGCAAGCGCGCGAGAGATCTACAAGCGGCTGGCTCACTGTAGCACGTATGCGGCCCGCCGGCCCGGGACATTTGACAGCGGCGGTCTGCGGGGAAAACGTCTGCGGAGGCGAAACCCAGACGGTCACATCAGGAAAACGGACATTCTGCTTTCCTTAATAAAATGGGCGCCTCACGGGCGCCCATTTTCAAGCGGATTCGAAGGCCGCGCGGTGGAGGGGGAATCTGCTAGCCGCGTCGTCCGTCGAGGGTAACGGTTACTGACCGAAGAACACGTTGCAATACGAAGCGGGACCGTTGCATTTGGCCGGAGCAGCGGCGTCGGCCACGCCCGAGACGGCGGCAAACAAGGCGACGGAAGCGATCAGGACGGTAATGGCGCGTTTCATGGTGATACTCCTCAACTCAGCGTGGGTTTCGCGATCAGGGACGATCGGTTCGATGGCTGGGGAAAGAATATCGACGAAGCCTCTCCGCAAAAACCGCAGAGTTACGAAGAGATTCTCTTTGAAAATGCAATAATCGACGGATTGCACTGAGCCCAGGAGGGCGTTTTCGGGCGCCAAAGGCATGCTGATCAAGGTGGAGCGACTTTCTTCTTGCTGCGGTACTTACGAATAACGCAATAATTAATTTCTAACGCTGCGTCTGTCATAAATTCGTGTTTCGAACGACTGATGAGGATTGAAGTCGTCGATGGTGGGCTCAGCCATGTTGAATTCCGGTTCACTCCGGCAGGAGCGTGCGAGAGAATGGATGCCGGGTCCACCTCGAGCACGTAGAAAAACATTCAGTCATGAAGACCATCGATCTTGCAGAACGCGCGGACAGACGCGTCGAACCGGCCGGGACGTCCGCTACCTCAAGGCTGGGCGCGTCATGCCGGAGGCTCGCATGACGCAGACGGCCGGCCCGGCGTTCGACGACCCGATCTATCTGATGCAATTGCGGCGCGACCTGTTGCGCTTCGCACGTCTGCAATTGCGCGATGCCGCCGCTGCCGAAGACGCGGTGCAGGAAGCGCTCGCCGCCGCATGGTCGCAAGCCGACCGGTTCGCCGCGCAATCGGAGCATAAGACCTGGGTGTTCGGCATCCTGCGGCACAAGCTCGTCGACACCTTGCGGGCCCGCAAGCGGACCGTGAACCTGTCGGAACTGGACTCCGAACTCGAGGGTGAAGCGCTGCTCGATCGCGAGCTCTTCAAGGACAACGGCCACTGGTCCAACGAGGCGAAACCGCGCCCCTGGCCGACACCGGAGACCGCGCTGCGTCAACAGCAGTTCTGGCAGCTCTTCGAGATGTGTCTGGACCACCTGCCGGAACATATCGGGCGGGTGTTCATGATGCGCGAGTTTCTGGATCTGGAGACCGACGAGATCTGCACCGAACTGCAGATGACCGCCAATCACTGCAGCGTCCTGATCTATCGCGCGCGGCTCAGGCTGCGTACGTGCCTCACCGAAAAGGGCCTATCGAGAGAGGATGCGAATGGGGAAGTGTAAGAACATCACGCGTCTGTTATCGGACGCGCTCGATCGGCCGTTGACGGCCGGCGAATGGGTATCCGTCGGCCTGCATCTGCCCACCTGCAGCGGCTGCCGCAATTACCGCAAGCACATCGGTCTGCTGCGGGCGGCCTCGCGTGAAGTCAGTGGCCTCGACGGCGCCGGCGAGGTTCGGCCGGAAGAGTGAGACGCGGCGGCGCTCGCGCACCGCGCAAAGCGGTGATCAGCGTTCGCTGGGGGGCATCGTGCGATACCGTTCAAGATAAGCCGCATGAGCGGGTTCGTCGACGTGCGGCTCGCGCTGCTGCGTGCCGGCAGGGTGTTTCGCGAGCATCGCGCGCGGACGGATTGGCCGGTGCTGGAAATTGCCGCCGCAATTCGGACACACATTGCAAAGTGCGCTCAACGCGCAGGCTTCGCAGAAGGTGCATTCGTAGCTGCAGATCATTGCGTCGGACGCGTTCGGCGGCAATGGCTTGCCGCATCGTTCGCAGGACGGCCTCAGTTCAAGCATCACATGCTCCGTATCCAGAGAGAGAAAGGCGCGTTCTGTAGCGCCTTCCGATACGAAGCAGTGTAGGCCGGCGCCGGGTGGGCGAAGTGCCAATCAGGCTTCAATCGCTGCCTCGCGGACACCGGCTGCACGCGGCTGCTTCGCCCCTCGGTATCCGCGAGGCAGCGGCGGGCTCAGGTCAGGACACTCCACATGACAAGCGTGAGCACGAGGCCGACCACCGACACGATGGTCTGCAGGATTGACCAGACGAACACCGTCTGCTTCAGTTTCAGGCCGAAGTACTCGCGCACCATCCAGAAGCCCGCGTCGTTGACGTGGCAGAAGAACACCGAGCCTGCGCCGATTGCCAACGCCATCAGCGAATCGTGCGTAGGACTCAGACCGATGACGACCGGGGCCACGATGCCGGCCGTCGTCGTCGTGGCGACGGTGGCCGAGCCGGTGGCCTGACGCAACGCGACGGCGATCAGCCACGCAAGCAGGATCAGCGGCATATGGGCCCCCACGGCGATCTTGCCGACTGTCGTGCTGATGCCGGCCACCACCAGCGCCTGCTTGAGCCCTCCGCCTGCGCCGATGGTCAGCAGCAGCGCGGCGATGGGCGGCAGGCTCTTGCGCAGGATGCCGCCGACCCGATCACGCGGCATGCCCCGCGACCAGCCGAGCGCCACAATGGCAAACAGGACGGTGAGCCCCAGTGCGACCAACGGCTCACCGAGAAAGTTGAGCGCGTTAAAGAGAAAGGTCTCCGGCTGAAGCAGCAGCTTGGCGACCGTGCGGCCCAACATCAGAATCACCGGCAACAGGATGGTGATCAGCGAGATGGCGAAGCTGGGCGGCTCGGCAGCATCCTGCTGGGCCGTGAACAGTTTGCCCATTTCTTCCGGCTCGGGCACGTGCATGCGCTTCGACAGCCAGAGGCCGTAGACCGGACCGGCCAGAATTACCGCCGGAATCGCGACGACCAGCCCGAGCAGCAGCGTGAGACCGAGATCGGCGTGCAGTGCGCTAACGGCGATCAGCGGACCCGGGTGCGGCGGCAACAGCGCATGGAGTGTCGTCATGCCGGCCAGCGCGGGAATCGCGATAAGCAGGATCGGCTGTTTGGAGCGGCGCGCCATGACGAAGATGATCGGCACCATCATCACCAGCCCGACTTCAAAAAACAGCGGCAAACCGATGATGATGGCGACCAGTGCCATCATCCAGGGTAGCAATCGCGGCGTGGAATGCTTGAGGATCGTCGATACGAGCCGGTCCGCGGCGCCGGACTCCGCCATGAGCGCACCCAGCATCGCTCCCAGCGCGATGATGATCCCCACGTCGCCCAGCAGCGCACCCGCGCCTTTGCTGAACGCACCGGCCACGGCCTCGAGCGGCAAGCCGGCGGCGAATCCCGCAGCGAACGTGCCGACCAGAATCGACAGGAACGGCGCGAGTTTCAGCACGCTGATGAAAACGATGATCAGCGCGAGCCCGAGCACGCACGAAAGGATCAGTTGGGTGTCGTGGGGCGACCACGGCGCGAGTGTTGTCGGTAAATGCACGATGTCCCTTTTGTTGATTGACGCCACCGCGGTTATGCGCGGTGACGGCGATTGTAGCGGGCCTCGGGGTGGGGTGTGATGAAGCCGGCTTTAGCTTTCAGGGGCTCATATCGAGAACGTGGGGTCGGCGGGGCGACGACGCGGGTGTTCTCGATGGCGAGCGATTTTCTTGCGCTGTGTTTCTGTGCTTTTGTGAGCTGGGTCGGTCAGGTGGAGGCAACGGGTGAATTCAGTCGAATAGCACTTTGACATTTTCGGGTGGCCGTCCGATGACCGCTCGTCCATTGCGTACGACGATCGGACGTTGCATCAGGATGGGGTGTTTCTCGATCGTTTCGTATAACTGATCGTCGGAGAGTTCGGCGCTGTTCAGGCCTAGATGTTTGTATTCGGCTTCCGTGTCGCGCAGCATCTCGCGGACGGGGCAATCCAGCATGACGTTTAATGCTTTCAGTTGCTCCACCGACAAGGGTTGCTTCAGATATTCGACGACTTCGACGGGTTCGTTCGCGACGTTGTAGGTGTCGGCGATCAACTCGCATGCGCCGCGCGATTTGGAACAGCGAGGGTTGTGATAGATCGTGATCATGGCGGCGTTCTGCTTGAAAAGGGGTGAGCGTGGGGAGGGAGGATTTTAGCTTTTAGTGTCCGATGCGGGGGGGCGTGACGGGGTAGGACGCGTGAGGGCGCGCATGACGCCATCTGTTAGACGGCGAGGCTAAGTCCTCGTAAGAGCCCGTGCTGCCGATCCGGTCAATCTCAGCGTCTCGGCACATTGTTTATGCGCATAAAGACCCTGCCTCGGTCGTCTCCAAACGATGCCCCGCGATTGCTCCTGCTCACAGCCAATGCCTCGACTCCGTTCACGCACAGGCACCTCATTTGTGGTGCGGAGCACGCGGTTCGCAGAGCAGGCTCATGAACGGCCCCCTTGGTCCTTCCGCTCAACAGCACCCAAGGTATCCAACACATCATCGTCACGGCCAGACGCCATAGTTCGCTCGATCTACCCACCTGTGAGCACGGACCTCCGGCCGTTGCCGTTGCCGTTGCCGTTGCCGTTGCCGTTGCCGTTGCCGTTGCCGTTGCCGTTGCCGTTGCCGTTGCCGTTGCCGT
>Ga0116227_10000639_pt1 | contig 70547 bp, 59 predicted proteins | sample S1TSphgellanicum_FD_89693 | JGI IMG/M metagenome (GOLD analysis project Ga0116227, IMG submission 89693) | Host-associated microbial communities from peat moss isolated from Minnesota, USA - S1T2_Fb - Sphagnum magellanicum MG | ecosystem: Host-associated > Plants > Peat moss > Unclassified... | reverse complement strand
TGATCCCAATTCCCAACTGCCGCCAGTCACTCCTACCCCTTCCCCCCCCCCGGAGACCCCAAAGAACCCCCCATGCAAGCAGTTGTGTAGAAATCAAACGGGTTTCCCGGGGGTGCCAGTTCTAGACGAAAATGTTTTTCCCTATGGCCGGTTCCGTAGCAGAAACATAAAAAATGATTATGTAGCAAAACGTCACGTCACAGATAGACGGGAAGACTAAGTGAATTTATATATAAGATTGTTGCATCATTTGGTGGCCCCCAAATGAAAGTTTTTCTTTCATTTTCTAACTTCCAAATGGTCCATTGTTAATTCTTGACTTTTCATTTGTCCAGAATATATTGATTACATATTCAACTAATATTTATTATTTCTGAAAGTATCTTAATTTAAAAATAATTTTGATACAATGGATAAATTTGTGAAAACAAACTTGATGGAAGATAGTGTGGCTTCTGAAATGTATTTTGAAGAATAATTAATGTTTTGCCACTTTCATGAACTCATAAACTTGGGCACATAATCAAGGTACCTAGGTGGGCCTAGGTAGACACCTAGGTTATGTAGCCTAACTATGTGGGGTACATACAATCAACATACCATCATTGACCACAATTATGTCACTTGTGAGGTTTAATCCTTAAGCCCCAAGGATAAATATCAACTTTTTTGCCATCCAACCACCCCACTTGATGTGAAAATATAATTGAATGCATTCTATTTAACCCATATTTGACTTTAAACATTGCACAAACACCAATTTCAATATTTCATATTTAATTCATATTTGTCCAATGGAAAAAATTAAAGTTGATTTTTAAAGTACATTCAATGATATACACAATTTTTTTTTAATTTCAAAAATGTACATTAATTTGAAAAAAAATTATGAATTTTTAAAATTTGAATTACATTTTCATAATGATTCATTGGAAAAAAAATTCAAGCACATTATTTATAAATGAAAAATATTTTATGACTAATATTTAATATAAATGAATAAATAATTTATCTCCCACATATTAATTTTTCATTTCATTAAAGAAACATAATATTATAAAATATGATTATAATATATCATAGTTTTAATTAATTCACATTTTTTTATAAAAGTATAATATATCTATCATAGTTCAGAAAATAATCATTTTAAAAAATATCATTATAATATTTATGATGTATAATATTATTCTATATTTTAAATTTTAATCAAATCACATTTAGTAATGGTAAAAGTCTCATGATCAAATAAATGATATCTTAAACATCTTTTTTTATAGTTTGATTAAGATTATAATAAGTTTTAATTTTAGCAATATAATTTAATTTACATGTATAATATGTAATTAAATAATCATCACATATAATTAATAAATAGATCATAATTCAAAAATATTTAGTAAAAATATAATAATTTGTACTATCCATGTCAATAAACAATACATAAAAACCAATAAACAACTAGACACAAGTTGATTATCAAACAAATATTATAATTCCAAAGATGTCAAATGTGTTTTAATCATCAAAATATTCCAAATGGAAAAGTTATCGGCCCTAATTGCCAAAACAACTATGACCAGTTACAAAAACAACTAGGTTTTCATCCATCCAAGGATCCAAAAATGTGCACTTTTATTTTACTTTTCCGTCCAAACATGTAATAATCACATATTATAGTTGCATTTATGACTTCATTTGATTATATCAACAATGTAATCACATATGTGATTATAATAGTTGCATAATATATGATTACACACATTTACGACTAAACTGACATGTAGGACTAACCTAACTGTAATTGTAAAATTAATTAATTTGGACACTAATCATGTCTATAGTTGTAATCATATGGTTGGAATGGACAATATTTCTTTTAGTGAAACCAAACCCAAAGCATCCATGACATCCTACACAATCTACCTATTTACTTACTTGCCTACCTACCATCTATCTACCTATGTCCTACCTACCTACCTACCTACCTACCTATTTACATTCTATTTATCTATCTACCTACCTACTATCTACCTACATATGAAAATAATTTTTAAATTTACCTATAATTTACATAAGTAGGTATGAACATTTAAAAACATATGTAGGTAGGCATGTGTACCTACCTTAAATTTACCTAGTTAGATACATATTAATCCTACCTATGAAAAAATTGAAATTCAAATGTTGTTATACATATTGATAAAATATTTCATGGAAGTTCAAGGATACATATTAAACCCATTTGGAATCCTATTTCTTATTAATATGTATTTAAATATAGTTTACATAATGAAACATTGATAGTCAATTATCATGTAATTATCAAATATCTTACTAAAAATTCTGTGTTTATAAACTCAAAATCAATACTAAATTAAAAATAAAAAGTTACTTAATTTATCATTCAAAAGATACACTTATCCTTGATAAATAACTCAAAGGTAGTAAAATATTTATTAAGTGGTTCATATTTTTTGAAATATTTATTTAATGTTTCTAGAGTTTAATGTATAGAGCTTAGGTTTAAGGTTTATGGTTTAAAGGTGAATTATAGGGTTTACTATCGAAAGTTGATTTATAGGGTTGAATAAATAGTTACATAATTTTCTTCTATTACTATGGTAATATTCCATGTTGAATTTTGCTTAAAAATCATTGTTGTACTAATATGTCCTAATTCATAATTTAAATGAAATTTGTATCCAAATTAATTAAATCATTGTAAATTTGTAAATTGTATGATATTTATTTATTTATTTATATGTAATTTAAGTTGTATCTATGTATAGATGTATATGTTTGTATGGATGTGTGGTTATATATGTTGGTACATATATGTATGTGGACGTGTGTGTGTTTGTTTGTGTTTTTTATTGTTTATATGTATTAAAAAAATGTGTATTGAAAAAAATACTTAAAGTTGTAGGTCATCACATGTAGGTCATAGATATTTTAGTGTGTGGTACATATGACAATTTTCAAGATAAAATTGTTTAAATGTGTGTTGAAAAGAATACATAAAGTTATAAATCATCACATGTAGGACATATATTTTGGTGTGTGGTACATATGACAATTTTCAATGTAAAAATCATTTGGGTATGGGTTTTGTTTAGATATTCAGGTTTTTTTGTGGAGGACAGTGTGTTTTTTTGGTGTGGTTATGAGTGTAAGTGTTTATTTTGCTTCATGTGGGTGCTTCATGTGTGTTTCATGTGGATATTATGTTTGTATTTATTTTTAAAATTCAATACAATTCAAATATGTATTTCAAACTAAAATAAATAGTCATATTTTAACTAGTTTATTTTTTTGTGGGATCTATATTTTGTCAAATAGTAAGTTCCTTTCCAAGCCTTTTTTTTAAAAAATGGTGTCCATATATGTTGATTAAGGTTCTCCAAACCTACTGCTTCCAAGCTTATCAACCTCATTCTTTTGTCCTTCTCACATACATGAATATGAAAAGGCAAATTAACATGTAACTTTCATGACCATGTTTTATATATTAAAATAATTTAATAATCTACCTTTTTCAAGTGTAAATACCTAGCTCCTTTCATGACATTGTCCACCTACATGGATAGAAAAAAGAATAATTTTGAAATATGGGACAAATCATGATGAAAATTTACTTGAACTATATGGCAACATAAAAGAACCTTACCCTTGGGGCTAAGGGCATTACATTCATAAATTTTGTAACAAAAAAATGTAGTCTTTTGATAAATGTTTAATGTAACCAAATATTTATTACAATGTTATTAGATTTTGAGTATTATAAGATAAAACATAATTTTCAATATAAAATTTTTTTATCATGAAAAAATAATGCATAAACTAATTGGTAAATGAAGACATTCACGAAATAATAAGCCTTATTAATGAAATTGAAATATTAAATTTTATTTCTATATGTTGGATGGAAAAAAAAAATTATCTATGTAATTTTTTCCATTTTTATTTTTCCATTTTCACCATCAATGTTAAATAAATCAATGATGTATGGCCACACATCGTACTTCTTTTTAAAAAATTATGATAAAATCTTTTTTTTCATAAATAAAAATGTAATAAAAAGACATGTTTATCTCAAAAAATTCATCCCTTTGGGAAATTCGAGACATTGATGATAATTCTAGTATTTGTTGGATCATCTAAAGAAGCCAAATGTTGTTACAACATTTGTTGGCCTCCTAATGGATTTAATGTTTTTTTTAATTAGCCAACTTTCAAATGGCCAATTGTTAATTATGGACTTTTCAAAAGGCTTTTGGAATTAAATTTTATATACATGAAGAAACTTTGGACATTGGGTCTAAAGTAATGGTAGTAGTATGCATACAAACATTGTAACACACACTCAATATTCATGTAGACATTTTAGAAACAATTTGGACTTTGAGATTGGTGTCTAAGTGGTTCATATAATCCGCACCATGATTCAAGATGTAATGTTCTTCTCCTTCAATTAAGGTGTCAGACTTATTCAAATGTCATGAAATACATTCACCCCATTGTTAAAGGCAAGATTGTACTATAGTGATTAGGCCATATAAGCATAAAGAGTAGGTAAAATTATAATGTTTATTCTGGAACAAGCTAGATAGAGCAAATGAATCAGTAGTTACATGGTAGGCCATATTACCTTGTTGAATTGGAATTAAAATTTATGTGTGAGTTTTTTTCTTCTCCAAGAATGAATATTAATGTGGGAGTGCAAATATAAGAGAAAGTTGAACAATAGAAAATAAAACCATGATCTTTTATATTTTGTTTTTTGTATTTTTCCAATATTTGTTGTTCTTCCCTACATATCAATATGAGAAGTAATATTGTGGCATAATTATGACAAATTCATAACTGTGCATATATTTGGGCTATGGGACATGTGGTTGTTGAAGTATTATGGATGATGTATGGATTTCCTATTATAGATTTTGCATAAATGGAAATAAACATGTACAATAACAAACACTACAATTGAACCAATGGTAGAATATTAGGGTTTACCACCCATTAGCCCTATAATTAGTTTGGTTATTTATAGCATCAATCTCCATTAACTTTGTTGTTAATAATCAGTAAACACCAACTTTGTTATAAATGACCAATATTTAACCATGTGGTTTACACTATAGTCTATAGACTATAGCCACTAAACCCTAAAGCTCTCATCCCTCAAAATTTCAAGATTTTGGAATTACATAAGTCTTACAAGACTTCTAGAATTATGAGCTTCAAAACAAAAAAACTCAAACATCTTGAAAACTTCAAAATCAATAGGATATTATCATTGCATACTAATATAAAGTAGCTAGATTTATTATATTTATCATTTCAAAAATTTATTGGAATATTCCCAAATTTTGTTGCATTCTAAATTATTTTGAAATATTTTTTCTTGATATTTTGGAATATAATTCATGTTAAATAACTTTGGATGATTCCTTCCAAATTATTATGTAGTATTCCTTTTGAATTATTTTGGAATATTCCTTTTGAATTATTTTAGAACATCCTTTCTAAATTAGTCAAAAATATTCCTTCTGCATTCAACTTGGAATATTTTTTCCAAATTCTTTTTAAAATAGAATTAATGTATGAAAAAGTAGCAAAAATATGGTAACACCTAAAGAAGAACCGTCAACAGAAATGTCGTCAACATTTGACATGACAAAAATAATTTCAACTCAAATTTAAAAAATAATTTTGTGGCCACAATGGCCCAAATTCACTGTATTTCGGGAAAAAAAACCTTCACATATTGCAAAATTGTTTTTATAAATAAAGTAGGCTACCAAATTATAGATGTATTAGGATTATGTCTAAACCCACATATGGAAAATCTCCACTTCAACACATTAATAACACAAATTAAAATAGGGAAACCTTGTCATCATTTGCAAATCCATAGTTACAAGGGGTGCAAATGAAAAGGTGGTAGCATATGGTAACACCCCCTTCTTAATTCCTTCCACTTTTTCCCCATCCTCCCCCTCACTATCATTCTTCTAGTCTATCTCAAAACTACTCTTCTCATACCTCTTCTCTCATGTCTAGAGCTTTTCTATTTCAACAATTTGAATTAAGTTTTTGTTTCATCTCTTCTCACATTTCATCTAATTTTTTTCTTTTCATTTTTTAACTACATTCAACTTTTGTAGTTCCTTCTTCTTCTTCTTTTTCTTGTGAAGAGAGAAAACAAGCAAAGGAGTTAGACTAGGGAAGGGAGCGTTAAGCACCGAGTCACGGTGAGGCATTTGATGCAAAGAAATCCTTGTAAACATGGAGGCAACTATGGAATAATGTCAAGAAACCTTCTTACAAGTTTTAATTTTTTTACCCTCTTGGAACTTGTAACTCTTTGGGTCTAGGAACCTCCTAGAAATTTGCAATTTCTTTTGTTAGTAGGGTTTTCGTTGTAGTTGAATTTCCTTGCTATAGAGTTCTTCTACAACTTATTATCTGATTTGCACAAAGTTTTCTTATAAGTTGGAATATCCTTGTGACAAAGCTCTCTGTAGGTTCTATATAGTTTGTAAAGTTCTTAAAGCTATAGAGAATCCATAGAATTTTAAACATGTAGCACATTACAATCAAATTTCATTTCTGCCATTATTTCAATGGCCTTGTTTTTTAATTCTGGATCATTACAAGTGTTTATCTCATTCTGAATGAACCCATAGAAGTGGGGAAATAGTTTTGACCTAAAACCAGTCGGAGTTTTTTTTGTTGACCCACTTTTAAATAAGGGTTTAGTGGCTTAAAGTTTCATCTTGTAGTGAATATTCTAATTAAAACAGTTGAGACTATTGTAAACCTTAAGTCCTTGAAACATAGATTGTATAAGAGTTAATCACTCGACCTTTCTATATTCTTTGACATGTTTTTAATTTGTATACCTAAGGAAATAACATTCAACTAACATTGTGCTAAAGATATCTATTGCTATTTGCAAAACTATTGTATAATAGTTGAATTAAGGACAAGATGCACTTCTTCCAATGGCAAAAACAAGGTATGTCCTTGATTCCCTAATCCCAAGCAATTCAATTCAATCTCATGGGATAGGAAAACGAACAATTATGCATGAAAACAATGGCTCAAGATCATGTTCTACTAGGACCTTCCTTTTTCAATTGATACAAAATATGTAAAAATGTCCTTACACAAAAACCTCTACACATAATAGAAATAAAGTCTCGTGTAAATATCAATTGGACATAAACCTCATGACCAAAACATTTAATTAGAGTTAAAATTTATGCATTTCAATCTAGGTTTTTGGATTTCATTATAGGTTCACGAAGAAATGTTTAAGTGAACGCATTAGATATAGGGATTTTTAAGGTTGATGGAATAGGGATTCTCTTTAAACACAATTGATTACGGGAGATATATCCACGAAAACAAGGATGAAACGATCTGGTGGTCTCTAGATCTTTAGCTCATCATACACATAATTGAAGATTTGGTTGCCACCAAATTGTTAACAACACAAGTCCTCACGTTGGTAATGATCTAGTGGCCACCAAATCATTAACAATGTAAGTCTTTGGGTTGGTAACGACCTGGTGACCACTAGATTGTGACCAACTCTAATCCTTAGGGGCACACTAGATTTGGTGGCCATTGCAAGGACAATAATCAAAGACCTAACTATTTGGTGGCCACAAGATCATTACAAACATTAATCCTAAATGAGGGAATAATCTAATGGCCACTAAATCGATGCCAACACTTGTCTTCATGGACGTAATGATCTGGTGGTCACTAATTGTTACAAATGTGAATCTTCAGGGACTTGATGATCTGGAGGCCCCCAGCTCATTACTAACACAAGTTCTTACGAAAAAAACGATTTGGTGGCCACCAAATCATTACAAGGTCAGTATTGGAAGATTTAACAATTTGGTGGTCACCAAATTGTTACAAGTGTTAGTCTTAAATGAAGGAACAATCTAATGGCCACTAGATCATTACCAATGTTTGTTTTCAAGGACGTAATGATCTAGTGGCCACCAGATTATTGCCAATGCGAATCCTCAAAGATGTATTGATCTAGTGCCCACCAATTCATTACCAATGTAAGTTCTCATGGAAAAAATGATCTAATGGCCACTAGATCGTTGCAAATGCAAATCTTCAAAGATGTAACAACTTGGTGGCCACCAAGTCATTACCAATGCAAGTTTTTGCAAAAATAATGATCTGGTGGCCACTAGACCATAACAAGGTTAATATTGGAAGACTTAATGATTTGGTGGTCACTAGATCGTTATAAATGTTAGTCCTAAATGAAAGAACGATTTGGTGGCCACCAAATTGTTACCAACATTAGTCCTTAAGGACATATTGATCTAATGGCCACTAAATTGTTACCAATGTTAGTTTTTGTGGACAAAATGATCTATTGGCCCCCAAATTGCTGTGTATTAAAGGTGCAGATGATAAAATAATAACTGGTGGAAACAAATATATCCATTTAAATTATAACTTTTGCTTGTGGCTTTTAAACCATTTAGTTTGGATGGGGTACAACAAACAATCCAGTGGCCACCAAATCATTAAAAATTTGCAGAAATGTGATAAGGTATCTAGTGGCCACCGGATCGTCTTTCCTTTATGGAAGTCTGGTAGAAAATGAATGGGGCTAGGAAATATTATTATCTGGTGGCTACCAAATCGTCTCTTTTATTTTTATATTGTTCAAATAGTTTGTTTGTCCATGTTGTAGTGATCCTTGTACTCACCTCTTCACCAAAATCCTTAGGGAGAAACTAGGGTACAACAACGACTATGAGAATGTGAATGTTGGCATCTAGATGCTAGACAAGGAAATAGATAAGTGGGGTATTGAGTTGATGATGGAAATGCCACATATTGAGTGGTGTTTCCAATTTAAAATATGGAAGGACCTTGACAACATGAAATATGCTCATGTTGTAAACCTTAAAACCTACACGGATGATTTGCAATAGGTGGTGGTTTTCCTTTTAATGCCATTCTTTGTGTTGCAAGCCAAGATTGTCTACCCAATTTCAAAAATGGATGATAACTTACATTCGAAAAATTGTGAAAGAGGCAAGTTCATGGTTGCAAAATTCCTGCATAGGACATCAAGGTTAATACACCAAATGTAGGACAAAATGGTGACTATGATAGTCATTGAGAAGGATAATAAAATGGTGACAACTTTTGATGATGTGCCCCTGACCTCCTCAAGAGACCCAAAGGTGGGTCCAAGAGCAAAATAATGAAAGAAAAAGAGAGTTGGGCACGTTCCTTAATTTGCAGCATTTTGGGGGTAAGAATGCGTCTTCAAGCTTTGGGATGGGACTAGAACGAACTCACAAGTGAGAGTTCAAGATGAGGTCAACTTACGTAACCACGAAAAGAAAACAGTTAATGCAAGTTGAATTAAGTGGTGTAGCAAACTTAGTAGGGATAACCTCAAACACAAGCTTTCCACAACCTTCAACCTTTGGAGGAGGCACCACCCCCCTTCCTATAATATATTTTGTGCTTCTCTATGGGGACTACATTTGTCACTTTTCCCCGGGACTCCCAAGTGGGAGTCTTGTTGTCCCAAAACTTTGGACATTCATATCTTTTTCAAATCACATTTATTTTGAAAATACAAGGGCAATGTCTTATAACCCTCAAAAATATCTTTCCAATGATGTATAACGTGCCTTGATTGAACCTTATTTGACCCTTTCTTTTAAAGGATTTGTGGTCAAGTGTCAAATTTTCAATTCAATTCCCGCTCCTTCTTTTGATCATAACTCATGCAATTCCCATTGCATGAGAATGAGGTCTAAATGAAAAATGTGAAGGCACCTTAAGCATATACACTTCAAGTCATTTCTAATGATGTGCTAGGGGCCCAATTTGGTGCTTATTTGCCTTTCCAACCAAGGTTCCAAACATTCACAACTCTCGCACGAATGCAATTCCTAAAGTGGGAGTGCACTTGGGAGTCATTGGGCTTCATCCCCATTTGTGAGAGTGTGTTTCACACCTAAACACACTCTTGGCCTCATGGGCCCTTGCACTTCACATTTAGTCGTAAACCCAATGTTAGGGTTGTGACATTTAAAGCGGTTCAAACAAATGTTGAGGGATCATCAATGATTAGGGCTTTCAAAAAGCAAAAAAATGAAACGACAATAGAGGAAAAAAAGGAAAAGATGATTGACAACCTTGTCATGAAAAAACACCCCAAGGGCCTTGACAAGACTGAACATAAGCATGTTAATGAATCAATCAAGGACAAACACTAGTAGAAAAACCCCATTTTTCGACTTGTCTTAGGCAACTATTTTTGATCAGAAATAATCGCAAAAAACACTTTTAGTCGCCTAAGACAAGTCAAAAAATGGGGTTTTTCTACTAGTGAAATTCTCCAATTGTTTCCCCCTTGGAAACAAGCTTGTTGAAAGGGTAAAGGTTCTTGTGGATAGATTCTTGCCTCCTCTTAAGAAAATTGTGTACCACCCATTGAATGATACACACAAAAATGAAATCAAACATCAAAATTTGATGTTTCATTACATCGATCAACAATGTCTAATATTTGCTATTCTTGTTGATTTGAAGATCCAACTAAGATTTTGGAAACGTGACCAAGAAATTGGTCTACTATTTCCAATTCGATGTTTTTTCTTGTGGGTAGAATACATATGATCCATGTTGTGAAGGCAATTTCCATACTATAGTTTTCTATTTTTAATTCCTTGCCCACTATTCCAATCGTTTCATTGAATTCCTCCAAGTTAATTTGTTGATTTATTTTTTCAGGAGATATTTGTAATGGAAGATGTCAATGATGACATACACGAGCAATTTTAGGCTTTTGGTATCATTATCATTTGGAATGTTGACTTTCGTAAAGCTTTGTAAATTTTTGTCCATCAATAATAATCCAAATATGTTGAAGAACTCAATCCTTCCATATAGGGAAAATCTAAAACACACCGGAAAAATATGGAATGAGTTTAGGCGACCAAGCCCAAAACTCAGACAAGACAAGAAAAAGACACAAGCTTACAAGGTATGGATTTTCAAAACTCATTTTTGCAAGAAATTCATGTTGAATGCTTGCTTGAGCTCTTGGAAATGATTTAACATGCTTAATTAGTTTTGTGTAAAGCTTCGAGGTGTCCTTGACAACTATGTTTACAATTTAGTTGGTGATGGAATGTATGTCAATCCTGTTGATCTTGGACTTGCTCTATGAAGAGTGGAAGGAGATTTTGTTATTGTGGAAACATGGAAAGATTTTGGACAGGTATGACAAATTGCCTTTAAAACCATAGCCCATGGGAAAGTCAACATTTAATTGCCTTATGGGACTTAAGGAATCTCACATGGTGAAGCTTACAAATGGTTTGAAGGTGTACGAAATTTTGTTATAGGATTGATTTGTGACGAGAGGTAACCCACACTTGCTAACAATGATAGAGTATTGTTACAATGTCAAAAAATGGAAGGTGATCAAAAACGAAATCATGGCATTCCATAAACATCCTCAACAAATAACACAAAGTCCACATCCTTACACTAAAGAGATGTGGAAAAAAGTGAAATTGTAGCATAAGTACAACAAGGTGTTGTTTGTGTTACTAAAAAGATGTTTAACAACAATTTCTTCAAAGGAAAAATTTGTATGAATCCATCCAAGGATCCTCCCTCTGATGAATTTAACGAGGTTTTTGAACAGTGGATTTCATGGTTTGCTAATGAAAACCCACATATTGGCCTTGTGCTCCTCAAATCACATTATAGAATGGATCCATTATTGGAACTTGATAGCCTTAAGGACGTTATGGATGGCTCCTCAAGGAATGTCAATTTCCTGAATAGTAAGTCTGGGAGGATATTTCATGTGTTCCCCATTATGAATTTTTTAAATAAGGACCCAAACGTCCATTCTATTACAGAGTGGATGAGTGTACTCTCAAACTTGCTTCCATGAAGGTTACCTTCAAAGCAATTGTCCATGTTTACGACCAAAAGTCATTTAACAACTTGGTCATGACACTTCAAGAAGAGGACTTCATGGATGACATCTCTATGGAGTATGGATTTACTAGGCTTCCAAGCAAGAAATTCCTTTATTGAAGTTGTCGAGCTTGTGGATGAACTTGCCACTTTTGGTATACGCTTACCTATTTCCTTCATAGGAAAGAAAGTATGTGCAAAAGGACATTTTGTTGTCAAGGCGTTTCACTAGAAGAAATGTTGTTGATTCTAACCATATTTTTTTTTTTATTATGCAACTAATGTCCAAACCAACTAATTTTATGACTAGTAATGTGTTAGTCCTACATGTCCATGTAGTTGTAACTTGTTATAATCACATATGCAACTACACGTAAGGTTGAACCAAATTCTAGTTGTAAATGTGACTACAACTTACAATTAATATGATTTTCATTGAAAATGTAAATGAAAAGTGAACAATGTCATCCAATTTTGATTGCATTCATCGATGGATAATAACATAGTTGTTTTTGCAACTACAAATGAAATGTTTTTCAATTGCAATAGTATATTCTACCACCTGAACAAAAAAACATAGACCACATATGGCAAATTTTGTTATATCAATTGGACTATTATCCCTTCAATGTACCCATCCATGGGTCTTCCATGATAACTAATAGTTTGTTAGAAAAGGCTATTATAACCTAGTTGGTAAACTAAACTAGCTAAGCCTAATAGCTTACATTAAACTAAGTAGGCCTATGTACATTAGTAGCCTAGCCTAGCCTAGCCTAGCCTGCATACTTAATTAATTGGCTTAAATTATCTATAAGTAATAGTAGGCTACTTTATTAGGTGTACCTAATAGGCTAGGTAAGCTAAGTAGGTAGTTGGTAGGTTGGATCATTAATTAATTGGTAAATTAGGTAGTAGGTAGTAAGTAGGTAGGTAAGTTAAACAAGAGGTATTTTATTTTATGGATATGTCATAATTTTTATATTAATTGAAAAAATAATTAGTTATGTTAAACAATTAATTTACTAAATGTAGGGTAGTTAATTTATTAGGTAGGCTAGGTAGCAGATAGTAGGTATGTAACCTAAAGAGTATGTAATAAATAGGATAGATACTAGTAAGAAGTAGGTAAGTAGGTAAGTTAAGCAAAAGGTATTTTTATTTTGTGGATATGTCATAATTTGTAAATATATTATTATGTGGATATATATATAATAATAATAATAAATTAGGTAGGTTAGATAATAGATAGTAGGTATGTAGCCAAGGTAATATATATTAAGTAGGATAGGTAGTAAATAATTAATGAAAATAGTAAAAAAAATTTGTGTGAATATATGACAGTGTTTTTATATAAAACAAAGGATGTGATAGTGTTGCAATGTTTCCCTTTCATTAGAATTGTCCCATATCTTTTATCTAAAACTTCAAACTTGTAAAGTATATAAGTAGGTGAAAGAGTGAACTAAATTCATGGTGTGCACTTTAAACATAATGCATATGCAATTTGGGATGGGCCAATCAAAAGGCTTGTCCCCAACAGAGTAAATAGGATCCTATCTACCTACTTAGTTTATGTTAACTAGCTTATTTTACCTTAACCTAGCCTAAAATAGGTTGCCAATTCAATTTAACCTTGGATATATTATAATAATTAATTACTACAATTATTATATATATTAAACAAATGGAAAATTACCACATATTTTATGGTCATTGGTTCTTTAAATTACCACATGGTTAAATCCTAACCACCCATCAATGTTGATTGTTCCCAAGCTCCTAGATGGACTCAAATGTGAGTCCAAAACTGAAAACAACAGAAGAGCAAGAAATCGGGGCATGTTCCCTAGCTCATAGCATTTCGAGGGGGTAAAAAGGTGTGTTGGAGCTCCAGGATGGGACTAGGAACAGTGACAACCATAAATTATTCACATGGACTTGCACAAAACCAACACAAGGTGGTTAGTGCATAGTTGGAGCACTCTTGGTGTTAGGATGAGCCATGGGCAACTCGAACTCACAAGACTCACCACGGCTCAAACTTGGGGGAAGCCACCACCTTTCTCCTTATAGTATACTCTATGCCTCTCCACAAGGCCCGCATCCAAATGGCTTTTTGTCTTGGGACTCCCAAGTGGGAATCTTGAAATTGCCAAAGTTGAAACTCCAACAATTTTGGGGCCCCATAACTTTGCGTGTAGACCTTCGATTGAGATGAGGTTTAAAATAAAGTTGTAACCCTCATTGAAATCTTTTCAATGGTATATCGCACGCCACCTGCACTCAAAAAAATCGTGTCGATTCCCAACTTTTAATGGTCGAGAGTCAAATTGCCAATTTGATTCTCGGCCTTTCTTTTGGCCATAACTTGTGTTTCAAATGTCTAAATGGGTGATGCAAGCCCATTTTAGACATCTACGTTTTAATAGCTTTCCAATGGTATAAAAAACTCTTTGATCCATTGGGTTTTGGCCCTTGCAATCGCTCTCTGAACATTCGGGAGTCTACCGGGACTCCAACTCCCAAAGTGGAAGCTCCTTTGGGAGTGTGAAGGTCCATTCCCTCACACTTTCCTTCACTCTCGGGCTTCCCTTTTGGCCTGCAACCTTGTAAGCCCTTGCCTTAGTTGTGAACCCAAGGCTAGGGTTGCAACAAATGTCACATTTGGTAACATGTAACTATTCAAAAATGCAGTCACAAATTGAGGTTCTATGTCATATTACAAATCATCCATGGTAATGGATGAGAAATTTTTGCTTAGTCATAAGGTTTACAACTACACTTTCAACTTCATGGCCATGTCATGTCTTTTGCAACTGATTATCTTATGGCACTTATCCAAGGCAACTAGGCTATTTTTCGTCACATGTGTCCATTATAATTATAAATGAATCACAAATTCAGTCATTGATTTTCAAATTTTTTCTAGTGTTTTCCAACATGGATCCCCCATTTGTGACTATGCATTTTTGGAAAAAAAGAAGTTGTATAAGCTCAAGTTCAACCTAGATGCCATTTGATTCATTTTGTAGCCACTTTTGTGAGCTGGAATGGTGTGTTTTAGTATCGTTTGGTGATGGAATAATAACAAATTTATGCCTGGTGTGTTCTCACATGTCTTGAATCTATGTCTATGTTTCAAGGTTTATTATCCATTTAGGATTCTACATTAATATCGATGCAATTTGCAGGAAAAGAAGGTTTTTCTTAAGCTCGTTTTAATGGACTTGCTCAACAAGGTTGAGGAGATTACAATGATTAGTCCTCTGATTTTGTACAATACAAATTTAGTGCCCCTTGCAATTTGTGGTCTGCCCCCAGTTGTAAATCCCGAATAGCAAAGGTCAAGTGTAGATGAAGAACTACATGAAAAGGATACATCCATTCCTACAAAATGGAAGAAAAAGAAGAGGAAGACTATTCATGGGGTTATCATCAAAAAGGTGAACACGAGAACGAATAACAATAATTTGTCAGTTTCGAAGAGTTCTTAATTTCATGCAATTGGGAAAAAAAAAATGATAAACAATGAGATACCATCCAATGATATATCAACACAACCTAACATCTTCTCTACAAAACCATTGCAAACTACCACTATTGTTAGGGAGGATGATGTCAAGGATGTCAATTATGACAATATTGGTAGGAAGATGAACAAACAAATTCCTCTAGAGGACTTGAGTTCACCTAAAGCTAAATTAAATTACAACTAATGGTTCTCCTCATTAAGCATTATATAATTATTTTAAATTATGAATACATTTACATAGGATATTTTTAAAATTTACTCTAAAATGTAATATGCATCTAGTGGCTAACATATATGTTTACATAGTGGCCAAGAGATAGGTGTACATGGTCATCGCTAGATATAACGATCTAGCGACCACTAGATAGGTCAAACAGTGGCCATTAGATACAATAATCTCATGGCCATGAGATTGACCAACTTGTGGCCTCTAGAGATAACCACCAAATAGGTTGATTTGGTGGCCACTAAATTCAACAACCAAGTACAACGATCTAATGTCCACCAAAATGACCTATCTTCTAACTATTAGATACAACAATCTAGTGGCCTCCAGATCAACCAATTGGTGGCGTCTAGATACTAAGATATGGTGGTCACTAAATTGTCATATCTGGTGGTCATGGGACTAACATGTTGAAAAATTAAAAAATCTTGTCACATAGGATAAAAAATCAAATTCTTTTATTATATTTAATTCAAACTTTTTGCCTTCCATTATTTGGCTTCTGATTCCATTCTTGCCATCTTTGTTTCAAAGTTCTTTTTATTTTTCAATTTTTTTTTTTTGCATCTTTCTTGTTTGGGTAAATTTTGACCTTTTTATACAATCTATTTGTAGGTGAAGGCAAATTTTTGTTTGATGATTTTGGTGAATACACATTTGAGGACTTGGATGATTGAGACAAGCCTAGGTCTTTTTTTGGCCTTGGTGGAATTCAAAGGATGGTTGTTTAATTATTTGAACAACTTGACAAGTTTAAATTATAGTGGAAAAATCATGCAAAAAGGCTAAAAAGATGCAAGAGACTGATGTCATCTCCAGTCTAACCTTTGCCCCATTAAGGTTTTTTGTCCCCACCTCACTTTTTGCATGCATCTCTCCCATCCTTCCATTAATTCATCTTGATGCAACTGCATTTGACCCTTGCAAGATTTGATGGGGTCGAAGTTGATACATGTCTAGGAGTTCTCCATTAATCTAGCAAGGAAGATAAGGGGAAAGAGCTTGCTTTCGGAATATCCAAATCTCCTCCTCCCATAAACATGGAGGACACAAAGGTGAATCCTTTGCACATTATTTTCAATTTGAAAGGGGTCCTTGTTGGGAAAGATTATTTTAGAATTAATCACCTCTTGCCTTTGTTGTTTAATTTAGCTTGAGGTCAAACCTTATAATTAGGCAAGAACATTGTACCTAGGCTAGCTTTTAAGGAATTCCTCCTTAGGTGTTTAGAGTAGTTTACTATCTACAAATGGACATTTGCTCCACTTGCCAAGATGAAGGCTTACTTGAAAAAAATAGTAGAAGAGACAGGTATTGAAATCAACCCACAAAGGATTATGGGTCGAGATTGTGCAAGATTAACAAGCACATTCTATAGTTTCCTTACCAAATAAACCTTAATCGTGTTGATCGTCTCATTCATGATAAATTAATTTATCAAAAAAACCTTTCTAATTCTTCCCTTGGTATCATAATACTCACCTTGGGAATACTTTGTTGGTACAAATGATACACCTAACATAAGCTACCCAAATCTACCCTTTAATGCCATTTTTGTTGAATCATATGAATACGCACCAAAGGAAGATAATTATCGAATGAATTTTTTTTTCCCATACTTAGAGTTCTTTCATTATTCTAGGTTTTGTGTTCCCACCTTTGTGGAGCTCTATCCTTTCAACACCATTAGAAGTATCAAAGAAGATGATGTCAAGTTCTGAACATTGTTCAAAAAATGCACCATGACCTATTCCATTAATTTCTATAGAAATTGCTTGACATCTGTAGTAAGTAATCCAAATATTCTTTTTTACTCTTTCCTTCCAATGTTTTTTTGGATTTTCTAATCTCATTGATTTATATGGTCAATCTATTTCTAAACTATCACAACTATTATTTGTTTCTTTTTTTAAATTATCAATGCGCCGTTTCTTGAAGAGGCAAAAGATAGGGAATCACCAAATTCACACACAATTGATGAGATTCCACCAACTTTGGGTTTCGGCTCCCAAATGCTTGGGGTGGAAGATGTTGAATCACCAAATTCTCTTATGGCTGTTGAAGTTGGCTTGGATGAAATTCCATCAACTTTGAATTCCAACTCCATAGTGCCTCATTTACTCATAGTGGAGGTGAGTCCATTTCATGCGATTTTTTATATGAATGTAGTTATGATCGCAACACACTTCAATAGGGGTTCTTGAACCATCATTTTTCATCCTCAATTGAAAGAATTCCTGGAAAAATACCTTGTTCAATTCTAGGTGTATATTTGTCTAGAACCCAATGCCACAATATCTATAATTATTTGGATCAAATTTTGCATGCACAAAACACAAATCTCAATGCATGCTTCTAAAGTGCTTGATTGGGATTTTGCATACAAAATTTGCATTTCTTATCGAATAAACCTTATAAGCCAATTTTCCATAAAAACCTTGACGTTTTTTTTTCTACTTATCCTTACATTCATGCTCACAACATGTTGCTTATAAACGATATGCCATATAAAGCATGTTTAACGATTCGTATAGTGCCATTTTTTTGGATTTGTTTGACAGCCTTTGTGGGGAAGATCAGTATTTGTTAGAGTTTGTTCTCCCTTACTTGGAAAATCTTCATTCGTCCAGATACAATGTTCCCACCTTTGTTGAACACAATCCCTTTGGTAGATTAGATGTATTGATCGAAATAATCCAAAACTTTTTAAAATGTTATTTGTGAAATGTAGTCGGACCTACCAACCCATTTTTTGTAACATTATGAGATTGAAATTAAAACAAAAAATACCTTATTAATTGTTCATCTTCAAATTTTATTTGTTTGAATATCTCAAAAGCTTTCCTTTTGATAATTTTGTAAAAATATATTTAATTTTATTGCTTGAATGTTTTTTATACTCTTTATCTTTAAGGCATCTCATTTTGGCCTACTAGGCCTTAGGTTGGACTTTGCACTCTTGCCACCATTTGGTGGCTACTAGGTCTTCTCCAACATTTACTTGGTGGCTACCATGTCTTTTCCTTCATATACATGGTGGCCATTAAGTGCTCTCTTTCATCCACTTGGTGGCCGCTAAGTTATGAGTTGTGTGTTTAGAGTCCCTTTTCCTACCTAATCTTCAATCAAAATTATCCTTCCATATTTTATATATCAATTTAATTTTTATAGATTCTATGTTGGATTTACATCTCCTATGACAAGGATTGAGGCCTATATTCATTCTTGAATTTCTCTTTGCTCTAACCTTTCTTCTTTTTGGTAGGTGCATAATGTTTTTTTTTCTAATGCAAAGACGCGGATTTGAACTTTTCAACCTCAATTTGGCACAATGAAAAAGCTCCTCATTCTTAATGTCAATGGTGTATTTTCCAAAATGTGTTTTTCTTCAAGGGATTAACAAATGATTAAGAAAAACTTAAACATATCCAAGTTGGAAATTTGTGCTGGAGTACATGATTTCCTTTTTTGAGCATTTGAACATTTTTACATCATTATTTGGTTGTGTATGTTGTTAGAAGATGTCTTTGAAATTCTACCTTTGTCGATGCCCAAAAATTTCATTGATCAATTTGTGTTTATTTGGGGACATGAACAATGCACTCCAACAACGAGTCAATTCACACGTTTAATTTATTACTAATTGAAGGACTTGGTCAAGTTCACCTTGCTTGCAAAAGTCTACCTTATGGACACATGGATCAAACATTACTCATTGATGATGAGCCTAGCAAGGCCCATCGAATCCAAAATGGTGTGGACTTTTCCTCGAACCATTCAAAGGACGTGGGTTATCCAAATACAAGATGCAATTGTTAGGCCTTGCATCTTGGTTGTAGCCATCATTGAAAAGTTTGTCTTGTGCAAAGACAATTTATGCCCATTTTGCAATCATTATGTAATTTTCGATGCCACTGTTCAATTTTCAATATGGGTTCAAACAATTCAAAGGAAGTTCGAGCAAGGATTTGGCGATATCGCAACTTCCTTTAAATGACATCCTATGTAAACCTTAAACTTGTCCTTGTTTCAGTTATGTTTTCCGTGTCTTTCATTTCACATTCGTTTAATTATTTGATTTTTAAAAAAAAAATTCATCTAATGTTTGTAATTTGAGGAAAGTTCAATTATTCATTTTTGTTTATAATGGATTCCAATTTTTGTTTACAAACCACACAAAGGCATTTGCAATTTTAACTAATAGAAAATCATGCTATCAACCGAGTTCTCTTTTTGAAGAGGTGAAGGATGTAGTTGCATATTTGATCATTGGTTTAAAAGGTTAGACAATTCCTCAATTTTTAGTTGCTTGTAAAGTGGAATTTTAGTTTTAGTAGTTCATATTTTGAACTCTTATATAAATGGCAAGATAGTTTTTGATACTCAATGTATTTGTATGAAATCAATAAATCGATAATCTTTGTTTTTTGTGCATTTGAGGTTTACTTTGGTTGTTGGTTCTAGTGGGTAAAATTCATATTTCATACTTCATAATAAGCAAATTCTTCCTATGTTGAATGTATATGTCTTAATACATTTCCAACTAGATTTAATATATTCATTAGTGGCCACCAAATGATTTTATTTTCTAATAAACAATTGTTTTCAATTATTTAGTGCCGTATAAGCTTTTCTTTTCAATGGTCCACCAATAGTTTATGAAATACAATAATTTTAGGTATTGTAAATTCTTTTGTTGATACTTTGCAAAATTCAATGGCAAAAAATTTAGTAGATATTTCAAATTGTGTTTTTTTATTTTGCCATTAAATTGTTCATTTGATGAAATTATGCAATGTTTTGGTTCTACACCCATTTTTTTACGATTTTCTAATTCTTGAAATTTGGTGGCCATTTGATTTATCTATTGTCATGAATGTTAATGTTCTCATGGTGAAAAAAAATTTATGAAAATTTGTCATTTCAACACTTTGTTTGGTGCCCTCTAGGTTGAAGATGTTATTCTATTTATTTTTAAATTCCCAAAATTCATGTATTTTATTTTCAGATTTTTTCAAAGTTCAAAATTAATTAAATATGTGTTCAACCACTACAACATTACAATTCTACAACATTATCACATCCTTTGTCCCGTACAAAAACATTATCATATATCCACGCAATAAAATATTTATTATTTTCCCTACCTATCCTACTTACTAATATTACTTAGGCTAGATATTTATTATTTACTACTTAGCCTACTTAATAAATTAATTATTTCACATAGTTAATTAATTAATCAAATAATACAAAAACATTATGACATATCCATAAAATAAAATACCTCTTATTTAACTTACCTACTTACTCACATTAATACAAAAAATGGGGTGTAGTTCACTAAATCACTATGGGACCTTCAAATTGAAATAAATTCATTGCACTTTAGTGATTTCACCCTTATTAAAGATATTTCATTATAGTATCACTATGTAAACATCATGTTTAATTACTAGTTGACATAATTCATTATTATAATTTACTATGGTAAATATATTTATTTTTATATTGTTGTTTTAAATACACTATGTTATTTTATGATATACCCTACTTTTTTTTGGCTACCTTAGTTATTATAATTTATACCCTAAGTTATTTTAAATTAAATTATTCAAGGTCATTCTACTTTATGTTATTATAAGTTATTTTGTTTTAAGTATAACAACTTAAAATAGTCTAAAATATAATGACCTAAGGTAAAATAATCTAGAATAACAAAAAATAACCACCAATAGAATAACCATTAATAGCCAATAATAAAATAACCAACAATGGCTTATAATAGAATAACCAACAATAATCACTTATAAAATAACCACCAATAGCCATTAATATAATAACCATTAATAATCACCAATAACCCATGATAATTTAACTTAAAATAACTATCAATATCCACTAATAAAATATCCACTAATAACCATTAATAACATGTGGTCATTTAATTTAAAATAACCACCTAACCACCAATAAAATAGCCGTTAATAGCCATTAATATAATAACCACAAATAATTTATGGTAATATAACCTAAAATAACCAATAATAGTGTAAGGTGAAATAATATTCAATAACAAAAAATAATTAATAATAACTTCACATAGACAAAAATAGTTATAAATAATGTAGAGTGAAATAATTTAAAATAATGAAAAGTAACCCTCGAATAGCTAAAAGTAAGTTAACATAGTTAGAATTATTATATTAACAAAAAAAATTATCCATTTATTAAACTTTTTTTAAAAAAAAGAATGGTCATTAAAATGTTATTGAGTGGTGATATTCAAAAAAACATTTGTTCAAATGATTTTACATCTTTAAAAAAAAAGTATTTATGCAAATTATTGGAAAAAAAAAAAAAAAAACCTTTACTCATTTCCTTTGGACAAAATTTCAATAAGATATGAATTTTCAAAGTTATGTTTTTATAATTTTTTAAATGAAATATTTGATAAATAGAATGTAATGTAACATATTATCACAACAAGTGTGATGATTTGATGGTAAGGGTGTTTACTTCCATTTTAAAGGTCAAGGGATCAAACCTTACAAATGGTGTGTTTATGATCAACAATGGTAAATTGAGTGAATATTTTTTTATGTAATTCTTTAAAATAAGTGTTTATTTAGGTTGATTACATGGCCTATGTATTTAGGCTATGTTTTAAACCTAGCATAGGTAATGACACATGTCAATAATTCATAGGTTGAAAATCATGAAATTACCAATAATATTAAATATTACATTAAATATTAAATAATTTAAATTTAATTGATTTTCGTGCTACTTAGTTAATTAACTAGTAAGTGAAATGGTTTGGTAAATTTATATTTCATTTGAAAGTAACTTTGTTTCATTAAGTACTAGTGCACCAATTTATTGTCCATAACAATTCATCCTTGTTCACTAAGGGGTTGGCTAGTTTCACCATAGTAAAAATGTGAAACCCAAAATGAACTAAGACACATTTTGGTGTAGTGTTATTACGTATTAATACCTATCCTACTTATTACATATTATTTAACCTATCTAATAGTAAAAGAAATCTTCAAATATATGATTAAGTTTATGATTGTTATTCCAGCCATAAAGTTAAAAAATGACTAAAAGCCCCAAAGTCGTTATGAACGAATCATCGAAGATAATAGTCATTTAGGAATGACATGGCACAATGACGTGTCAATGATGGGGCACATCTCATTCATTAATCATAAAAAACATTTGTAAAATCATTAGTCATAGTTTAATCATTATATAATAATTTTTTATTATTACAAATTATAATAATTGATATTATTATAATGTAAATGATAAGATATATTTTTTATTTCATTTTTTTTCATCCTATCAATTTTTGACACATGTCACCACCTAAACTAAATTTTAAACTAGTCTAACTAACTAAATAAACCACTTAATCTACTTAGATAAGCACCTAATTTAAGTTGTTTAATTAGGTATGGCATTTTCGGTTAATATTCCATTGTTGATTTTGACAATGTCATTTATCAAATTTGATCCTAAGACCCCAAGGATGGAATTGAACTCCTTTACCACCAAGCCACCCCACTTGTTGTGTAAACAACCTAATGTTTATTTTATTTAAACCATATTTTATTTAAACATTACACACAACCTCAAATTTGATGATTCATATCTTAAAATATGTAAAATTTTATATATAATATTTTTAAAATATTAATCATATTAAATTGATTTATGTATTTAATTTACATATTTTAAAATAATAATTAATATTAAATATTGAAAAAAATTCTGAAATTATAAATTTTATTCAATTTCACACATATACTTTAATATAATTGTGTAATATTTATTTATATACATATAGTATATAAAGTTTTATTTAAATTGATAATAAAATTTTAATGTAAAAATAAATTATGTATTTACAACATTTTACATTTCTTTTTTATTTATTCAGGTAAGATACTTTTAAATGCATCATATATTAAGTATATTCAAGAAAAATATGATTAAGATTTTTAGATTACTTATATTTATAATATTAGTCAAAATCAATTCTTTACATGTTGTAATTTTTTATGTGTGAACTTATAGTGATAGTCATTTTTGAATCATTGTAAAATAATTTTATGATCACATTATGTATGTAATAACACATCATTTTGTCCATGTCATTTGCATAATTGTTTTTTAGTTATATTTGAAATGATTTTATTCTAATCACATTTTCATATGATATTTTGGACATCCACATCATTTTGTCATCAATTATGGGTGCCATATGGATGAAAACTTATAATGAAAAAATAACATCATCCTTCATGTTATCATGTCATCATGTATTAGTCAAATGCACCATTAATATATGATTACAATTAGGATTTACATGTAGGATTTGAAGTAATATCTTATTACTATAATCAATTACTAGTTGTTTAGAACATTTAATCATTGATTTCTTGGTTGCAAAGGACAAGATTTCTTCTAGTGTAATTAATTGATTAATTATCTAATCTAATTAGTTAATTAATTAATATGGAAACATAATCACATATTCACATGATAACCTAATTAAGCTACCTACTACCTAATTTACTAAATAATTAATGACCTAGCCTACTAACTATCTACCTAACTTTTTTGGCCTAAGTAGGTCCAAGTTTCATAACATAGCGGCCTATTAACTACACCTAATAAACTAGCATACTACTATTTATAAATAACTTAGACCAATCAATTAAGTATCCAAGCTAGATGTAATCATACTAACATGTACCATTAACAGTCATAACCATTGTTTAAAAACTACATAAAAGTAGCTTAAAAGTAGTTTTGACATTAAAAACACAATTTGAAAAAAAACATTATGACGTATTTTGAATTTTTTAAAATATACACCTTAACATAATAATAGTAAGAATTTTTTTGGAAAGATGTATTAAAAATATTTTTCAAAAAAAAAAAAAGTCTAAAAAGGCACATGTGGTTCCTAATAACATGGTTGGTCCCGGCTAGGCTAGGCTACCAATGTACATAGGCCTACTTAATTCAACGTAACCTATTAAGCTTATTTAGCTTAGTTTACCAACTAGGTTATAATAACCTTTTCTAGCAACCTATTAGCAATTAGATATTATATCGTGGAAGACCCATGGATGGGTACGTTGAAAGGATAATAGTCCAATTGAAATAACAAAGTTTGTCATGTGTGGTCTATATTTTTTTGTACATGTGATTGAATATATTATTGTAGTTGCAAAAACTTTCAATATAGTTACAAAAACAACTACATTATCATCCATTGATGGATGTAATCAAAATTGGATGATATTGTTCACTTTTCATCTACATTTTCAATGAAAATCATATTAGTCGTAAGTTGTATTCACATTTGGGTGAAAGCATGGTAAAGTATAGACAAAAAATAATGTAAGCAATAAACTACTAGGGACTATAAATAAAAGGACTAATAAGTAGATGATTTTATGGAGATAATAATATTATTTTGGGTAAATTATTTCCTAACTTTTGTTTGCATGGACTTCAAAAGCTAAATTATTATAATCATGTTTTTTTAAACTACTTGCAAGTACTTCAAATTGACCTAAAACTTGTGGCAATTTGAAAAATGAAGTTCAAGTACTTGAAAGTAGGTGAAATGTTTTTGCAAGTATTTGGGTTGTTTTTCAAGTGCTTCAATATTGATGTGGTGAACAATCTAAGATAACATTTTTGGTTAATGGAGTTTGTTTTCATAACTAAAATCATCCCCAACCTTTGAAAAATGATGTAATTGTTGGGGATACTTTTGGGGCATTTTTTCAAGTCCAAATGATATGACACAAATTGCTTTGAAAACCTAGAGGGAGGTTAAAAATGTCCATGAAAAAAATTTCATTTTTCAATTTTTTTTCAAATGCTAAAGGAAGGTTAGAAGTTTAAAAGAATGGTTTTTTTTTTCTTATTTTCAAGTAAAAAACAAGGTAACAAGTATGTACAAAATATCTTGCTTGCACCCATTTATAATTAAAATTTGGTTCAACCTTTCCTATAGTTGCATATGCAATTACAACAAGCTGCAACTACATGGACACATAGGACTAACACATTGTTAATTATAAAATAAGTTGGCTTGGACATGTTAGTTGCATAGTAGTCACAAAAATATGGACAACATTTTTTCTAATGAAGCTTCGTAAAAAAATTTATTGGCAAGGTGACTTCCCATGTAAGTTTATTTGGGTCAATGGACTCTAGTGACTCCAAGGACAGACAAGAAATTCATAACTTTCAAGCAAACTCATTAACATGACCATTGATCACTTTCACCCTAACAAGGATGGGTGCTCCAATGGCATTCAAATCCTTTGCCATAGTTTTTAATTTGTTTAAATGTTGTTCCATTCTATCGTTTGGACCCATTTGGGAGGTGAAAAATTTTCTTGTCAAGAACAATGTGTTCATCAAGACTTTGTCCACATACCATTTTTGGAATGCTTCCCATATCAGACCTTTTGTAGTGGTCTCTTTTTTCACTATGAACAATTGATTGTTAAAAAAACTTTGTAAGATGAAGTTCAAAGCTTGACTTTCTCCTTTTGCATAAGTAGATATTGCAATTGCATCACCTTCATTCGGGTTTACATCTTTCCCATCTATTAGACCCCACAACTCTCTAACTTCATCATAGTTTCCAATTTAAAATTTTAGAGCATGAAATCCTTCCTTGCAAACTTATCTATGTACCCAAAAAATGGGCCCATAAACTATGAAAAAATAGAGTCTTCCATTATGCATAAGGACTAAGAACAATCAATACAAATAAATAAAAGAGAAGAATAATGTTCTAAAACTAACACCTTAAAACAATAGTGAAATTAATAAGAGAACTTAGGATGAAATTGGAATGAACTTAGAAAGTACTTGAAAGGATCAAACATCATTGACTAACAATAATATTAATGCTAGTAGGTGAAAACACTTATCATGTAAAGAAAGTCACACGCATTTGGCTATCTAACTAATGTGTTAGCAAAGAAATAGAAAATTAATCCAATCAAGTGCATGTTATTGTTTTGACTAATGGAGCCTCTAGCTAAATGGGTCTAGAAGTTTCCATTGTTGTTGAACAACTAACTTGTTACTTGCTTTCATGGCTCCACCAAAACGTGGATTGACCATTTATTATTCATAGAATTAGCCTCCAATTATAGTTTTTTTTTAAATTCTTAATTTAAAAAACTTTGGTGATGATTCTTTTAATAGTTTAAGAGTAAAAAAAACTTCAAGCTTTAGGTTTTGAAAATTTTAGAAATCAATGATTTTCATGAAATAACTAGTAAATAATCAATGGTTGAAGGAAGGTTATTTAAACTTGGTTTTGAAATCTTTTTTTAATTAAGGGGTTAGATTCAATTTTATGATTTTTTAAGCCTTCGATTAAAGTTGAAACCCATTATGCAAAGGCATATATATACCCTACCCTTACCAATAAGTTTATTTATTCCAAAAGGTGAGAATCATCTAATGATGGTTATAATGTTGTCTAGTCTTTGGTTTAAAGGTTTTTTGGTGTTTGCATTAACAAGCCAATAGTCTTTTTCATCAATGTCCTAACATGGCGTGGATATTGAAAGGCATTGGAGGTCCTCTTCTTTTGATTTTACATTCATTTTACAAATAAAGGGTGTCAATGATGTTACATCAAACACAAGTGACCTTTATCCAGAGGTGTGTTGTTATTGTAGTTGATGGTTATTTTAAACTAGACGTGCTTTTAAGTGTTTCTCCCCACTCCATATTTGATATGCATCTTGCAATTAGGGACAGGTTCAAGTACTTGATTTGTTCCTATTCCCTTAGGGATCCACCCCCTTTGAAATATTCCCCTTTTGCCAGGACTTGGGTCCTTCCCTCTTTCATATCTTTCCCCCCCCCCCCTTTGTTGGGTATTTTGTTTTATTGACACTTGGTAGGTTTTCATCATTTTGAAAAGTTTGATGTGACTTATTGATTCTTTGGCATCAAACAAAGATCCAATGTTTGTCCTCCCCATTTTGATATTCTTTTTTTGGAGGAAACAGGGAACCCTTATAAGGATAAACCAATGCTTCTTGGAGACGTGGTGAACTTAAAACCCCGACCCCTAATATCAAAAGGGTTGAAAGTTTAAACTAATGGCCTTCCTCCTTTAGAACTATAGTTTAAACTATATCAAAATACCCATCGAGTATTAACTTGTAACCCTTCAAATTCTTTGTCATTTACTGCCAAATTTCAGTATCCAATGTGTTCACCACTGTTGGGCTCAAATTAGCCTAACCCGGTGTTGATTAAGAAGGCTAGGATGGATAAGAAAATTTTGGGAATTAAGTTTGAGTCTAAGGGATCATGTTAAAAGGTATGCCCTTATCCCAATAAAGCTTGAAGGAGTGGCCTAGTTAAGAAAAGGGGAAGGTGGGTTGGCCACCTGAGGACAAGGTTGGATTTCTTGTCCTTGTCCAAGACTGGCTAACCTTGTCAAATAAGAAGGTATGGGCAAGGGGAAGGAGGCTTCCTAGAAGTTTCTAAGTAAATAAGGTTAGGGTAGGGTATCACTAGTGGCACCTCCAAAGAGTTGAAAAGCAAGGAATTAATGTTGACTCCTTTTTCTTCTTCTTGAATGATGAATGGAACGTGGGAAGGAGGTTGTGAGAAGGAGGGAGTGATGATGGTAGAGGCAAGGGATCCTAACAATCATGAAGACGCAAGGAGGATGAAAGTGGGAGGTCACAACATCATGAACTAGCTAGCTTCTCAAGGAGTGGTCAAGTCAACATTGTTGGAGAATGGAGGCAAGATCTTCAAGTAGTGGTAGTTGTGGTAATGTAGGGGAGGATTCATGAGCATGGTGAATGGGAGGTGGCTAGTGGAGGTCAAACAAAAGTACTTATACTTGCAAGAGTAAAAGGGCTAGGATAGAAAAGGGGAGGAAGTTGGAGTTTGTTAGTGTGGGACCTAGGAGCAAGCAAGCAGTGGTCTACCCTCTTGCAAAAGTAAGAGAACAAGATATAGACAAGAAGTAGGGCTATCTTGGGGATTAGAAGTCAAGAAGGATGTTTCATTTTGGTTAGTATTGAGGGCTTTAAAGTAGTAGATAGGAGGAGGCAAGATTGTAGTGAAGTAAGAACATTTATGGATCGAGAATAGCTAGACTTAAGGTAGAGATAGGAGTGGAAAAAGTTTGAATTGGAAGAACTATGTTGTATTTTCACCTTGAATGATATGAGTTGTTTTGGTGTGTAATAACTTTCCATAACCCTTGTGAAATGACCTATGTATAAATAATTTTGGTTTAGGGTTGCAACAGGTTAAGGAGGGTGGTACGGAAGAGTAGCCAAAAAGAAATATTGGAAGGATTGTTTGTAGCAACCAAAGATAGGAACATAAAGGTAGTGGATAAAGAAAGAGAAACTCTAAAAGAGATGGATACTACTAGGTTGGACACCATCAAGTTGTATGCTTCTTTATTGTTGCCCGGATAAGAAGAAAGGGGGTAAGAACAATCCCTAGAGTAAGAAGTCAAGAATAAGAGGATAAAAGAGTTAGAAGTTGGCATCAAAAATAAAAAAGTTAAAAGTTGGCAAATAACTTGTGACTCCCCCTTTGAAAATCTCCAAGAAGATAAGGGGAGTGACCTAGAATAAAGTGTTAATGGGTGCTAAAATTACACTTAACAACCACTTTCAACAACAAGGGGTTTGTCACATTGTGGCCTTGCCATTTACATTAAAAAGTATCTTAAGGCAAAAGAGGAATTATGGAAACTCAAATATTTCACCATGCAAAAATATAATCTTCAAAAAAATCCTCGAAAAGAAACCAAAATCCTTCAAGATATTATAACTCTATAACTAATCTCAAGTTTCAACACCAGCCAAAATATCATCTTTCAAAAATCCTCATATAAAAATAGATCTATTACCTAGGGGCCAAAATCCCTTAAGCTACTATACTCTATAATGAATCTAAACACAATATCCTTGCCTTGGTATGCAAGGCCAATAAATGTCCAGGTCCTGAACATACATACGATGTTATGACTACAAATTTAAGTAAAATCGTGGAGTACTATAGAACTCAGAAAAAATAACTGTTGGGAGGGTATTAGAAACAGGAAAATAGCCCCGACAGTTATCAGGGGTGGTTCTTACTAGTCATAACCATGGTTATCAAAACAACCAAAGACCCACGTTTGGTGTAGGATCATGGTTCACAACGAGTTGGTATTTTTTTCACTTTTTAGAAATAGTGAGTGGCTGGCTGGTACCTTCCGCTGGTCAGAAGAGATCCCAGTACAGCCTGGCTGGTACCTTCCACCGCGAAAGTTCCCGATTGCTGAAAACAAGTTTTTTCAGGTAAGGGAGCTGAAATACGAAGGAAAAATCCAGGTAGTGCTTTATGGACTGATGACGGTCAATTTCGAATTGTACAGCCAAGAAATGCGCAGGTGGTGGATTCAAGAGCTATGGCTACAAGAGCTATGGCAGTGAATCTTGTTGCTCTCCCTTGGATGCCATCCTGCCCTGGTCTAAATTGGCAGAAATTCTTTTCAGGTCCTTTGCACTGGTGGGATAGTAGTCGTAGGTTGGAGAAGGTAGGTAAATGCAATATGCTGATGAAGGTCTGTGCTGCTTTCTGTGTTCTTATGATGCCATTCATGCCTGGGATGTGGAGAATACATGGCTGGTCAGCTTGATCTGCATTTCTGGTTGTAGACAAACGAAAGGTATCCAGATTTCAAATACAAGAAGACACGGGAAGCATTTTGGCTTGAGGACCAATGAAACCTGCCATGGGTGGCAGCTGAGACCGCTGCAATAGCACCAGGCACAGAGTGTAATTGAACATTTTTACATGGAATCAAAAGCTTACAAAATTTGTGGAAGGATAGGCAACTGGAGAAGGTGATGCAGCTTTTCCAACAAATGCAACGAGAGGGAATGATTTCTGACAAATTCACTTTTGTTCAGGTGATTAAGGCATGTCCTGGTTTAGGCTCGAAGACAGTAGGCTTGTTCATGAACAGCTCATTCAAAGTGGTTGTGAGTCTGATGTCTTTGTGTGCAATAGCCTGGTGGACATGTCTGCAAAATGTGGGAGCATTGAGGAGGCTTGGAGAATGTTCAACAAGATGCCAGCTCAAAATGTGGTCACTTGGACCACCATGATCTTGGGACATGTGAAATGCAGGCAAGGGCAAAAGGCACTGGCACTATTTCCAAAAATTCAACATGAGGGTGTGCAACCCAACTTTGTTACTTTTGTGGGGGTGCTGAATGCATGTGCCAGCATGGTTGCACTTGAAGAGGGCCGGTGTGCTCATGAGCAGATCATTCAAAGTGGTTTGGAGCAGATGTTTTTGTGTCCAATAGCTTGGTTGACATATGCAAAATGTGGGAACATTGAGGATGCTAGGAGAGTGTTCAACAAGATGCCATCTCAAAATGTGGTCACTTGGAATGCTATACTTGGAGGATGTGCCATGCATGGGTGTGGTAAGGAAGCTCTTAAACATTTTGAACAGATGTGTGAAGGTGTACATCCAAATGATATAACTTTTACTTGTCTTCTGTCACCTGTTGCCCATGCAGGTCTGGTGGATGAAGGCATGTGCTGTTATGCTTCAATGCTCACAGACTATTGATTTCTGCAAAATTGGAACATTACACCTGTATGGTTGACCTTCTTGGCTGTGCTGGCCATCTGCAGGAGTCAGAGAATATAGTCATGGCAATGCCCTGTGAACCAGATGTGGCTGCATGGATGGCTTTGCTCGGTGCTTGCAAAATTCATGGTGATGTGTAGATGGCAGAATGCATTGCCAAACGAATTCTTGAAATGGAGCTTGAGAATGCTGCCGGTTATGTGCTGCTGTCAAACATCTATGCTGCTGTTGGCAACAGGCATCTCTGTGAGAATGTTGAATGGCAGGGCAAGGAAAAAGGTGTGAAGAAACAGCTGGGTCAAAATTTCTTTGTTGTAGAGGATCAAGACCACCCCCAGATGATTGAAATTCAGAACTGCAGAGATTGCCAGGCTCATGCATGATGTGGGACCTACATACCTTGTACGAAATTCGTTCTGCATGATGTCGAAGAAGAAGAAAAGGTATTTCATTTGTGTCACCATAGTGAGAAACTTGGGTTTAGCATGAAAGTTGGAGAGTTGTGCATTACTTTGAAACTCTTTCCAAAAAAGAAAGGGTTTTGTTCTTCTTGTCAGTTTGAGTGCAGGCAGAGTCATCTGACTGGAGGTGGAGGGAAGAATGTTCTACACAGTAAGGAACCTGCTCAACAGGTAAGCCTCCACCTTACAGAAGATGTTGTATGCTGGTCAAAGTCAGATGTCAATCAGGTAGTCTTGCATCATCAACTGAGTTGCAGTATACAAACTTGAATTCCTTTTTCCCACATGATGCTTGTGTGAATCTGAATCTGAAACCCTAAACCCTTGTGCCTTGTTGTCAAGTTCAATTTTTGCAGGGATGCCCTAGCGTATTCTATGATCAAACTTCTTCTATGATAATCTGAAGCCCTTTGGACCTTCTTGTTATTTTAATTATTGCAGAAATCTCTCATTGCTTCACATGGAACCTCTTCTGTATTACACCACTCCTAGGAGTGTTTTCTAAACACCAGCAGTCAACCAGCAGCCCCTTGCAGATCATTCCCACTGTTGGGTTAGAACAATTAAGACCTCAAGACAAGCCTTTGGGTTTGTGGATTTGCTATTTGGAATCTTGGTAATTGAGACAGTTTGCCTATTTGCACACTGACATGTAGCATGGAGAAGATGGAAGAAATTCTTGTGTAAATGCAATGATTTTGCTCATCAGTGGAGGTATGAGTGATCCAAGGGGAAGTTGAATAATTCAGGCATGGAGAGATTGCAGTTTCATGAAAGATGGAATTGCAGGTACTTTGCAGCCAACAATAATGAAATACACTCAAGCACAATTGAACATATAGGTATTTTAACTTCGCTGACCCAGGTGGCTTGAGTGAATCTTCAGTCGACAGCCATAATAATTTCCACCAATTTGGGATGTAGGTTGTATTAAGTAGGTTATGTGTGTTAGAAGTGTTGTACATGTTATGTTTGGACCTTGCAGTAGATACCTCTTGAAATGTTACTGCAGGAGTTTTTGCAATTCTTACTTGTTGAAGGTTTAGTAGATGTGAATGTTCAAATAGTCCCTACTCTAAACCCTTGTGGGTACCAAGAGGAGTTCATCCATAGATTGAATAATACTGGGCCTAGCTGTGTATGAGAAACTCCTCTCAGCAGGTGATTGGAAGGGCAGGACATAATTAGGGCTTTGGGCAATAAGGGGCTTAAGAAAGTTGGTTGTGCAGATTAGGATTATATGGAGGAAATGGGTCTGTGTGTGATGATGGCAGTGTTCATATATCTAATGGAGAATGTTGGGCTCAAAATATTTGTGGCATTGTCTGCAGGGTTATAGGGAGGATAATGGGTTGCATGTGGGAAGTGATGCCGATGAGCAGTTACTCCTCTACATTCCCTTTAATCAAGTGGTTAAGCTGCAATCTTTGATCATTAAAGGTCCAGCAGATGAAGGTTTATATTTTGAGTCCAACTCCATTTTTCCTATTGCAAAACCCTATGTTTTTCATGCTAACAAAAGTACTAGTCCCTGAATACATGTATATCCAAATTCTCTTGAATTTGACATGGCGACAAGAGGGGATGTCAGGAATGTTGTCCTAGCTTTCAAAGGTTGGGCCTCTAGTCATGACCACATGATGCTACTATTGAAGTTAAGCTAGTTGAAGGTTGAAAATTATGTCTTATATGGATATCTTGTGATGCGATGTTCTGTGAATGGGTTATGTTTACTAATCTCTGGTTTATGGAGCATTTTTGAAGTTGGCCACCATTCTTATGTTGGGACTGCTACAAATCAATGTTGCACAATCTTGAAACCAGCTGGTGGTTTGGTTGCATGCCCAAGGATATTGAAGCTTTTTGCAAACTGACAGTGTATGGTGTTCAGGTGATTGCTTCACTGAATCTATTGCTCTATACTCCTGACAATGTAATTGGCATAGGGACTTTTGCTTTAAAGGAGCAACTAAGGGACAGTTTAGGGTTTTGGTCATTTTTCATTCTCAAAAGTTTGCAGATTTGGAAGTTGCTATATTCAGGAAATGTTTTTATTCACTGCAAGTCATAACAGCTAATAAGTCTCTCCGCATTCTGAATGAAACATTGGATTCTCATGTGGAGTGTTATTCTAGCACTCTAGTAGGTAGTTCCTTGTTTATGATACCTTCATATGTGAAGTCAAATGATTCTATACTTGGTTGTAGCAATGTTAATGACTTCCCCATCAATGATACAGTCACAGTTTCACTGGAACAACTTGAGGCACCCTTATTTGTAGTAGCAACCTTCAGTCTTTGAGAACTGGGTGTGCTGTTTATATGCATGTCGGAGTGATACATCTGCTTCATTGGATGGTAGCTGCTCATCTGAAGTCACAAGCAGACTGCAAGCATTGATGTCTGCTTTGTTTTTTATAGGGAAAGCTGCCACTTAAGTATGTTCACTAGAATGTGTGCAGGTAACATTTTACTGTGCTTGGACTACCTTTTTTATTTAAGTATGCAAGATTGACCACATTTTCTGATACAAGATGGAGAAACACAGTGGACATGATTGGATTGGATCAGTTCATCACCAAGAACACAACCTTGACTGGTGAGAATGAAGTAGATGCTCACCCTATTCAGGCCATGAAGTTTTCTGTGTCTCCTATGGTGTGTGTTGCAGTGCAATGCAAGGTTGCATCCGATCTGCCTAAGCTTGTGGAATGTCTCAAGAGGTTGGCCAAGTCAGACCCTATGGGTTTGTGTATGATCGAGGAGAGTGGGGAGCATATGAAATTGCAGGTGCTGGAGAACTACACTTGGAAATTTGTCTGAAGGATTTGCATGAGAATTTTATCTGAGGTCCTGAAATTATTGTCTCAGATGCTGTGGTTTCCTTCTGGGAGACTGCTAGAGAAATCATCCTGCACAGTGATGAGTAAGTCCCCTAAAAAGCATGATCGCCTCCACATTATCGCCTCTACTTAAACCTTTACATAAGTCAAACAATTTGCTGAGCCCTCTAAATCCAACAACCCACAAACCATGGCAAATTATGTTGTGAGTGGGTACTGAAAAATTGCATGGCTGATAATGTGCACTTCATTGGCTCTGCCTGTAAGGGAGAGACTATGGAAGCCTTAGACATATGCCCATATCTGTTAATGCACTCAGTATGAGAGTACTGCTGCAATTTTTAATCTGCTCTTTGCCCTGTTTTTTTCACCTTATCATGTTTTGCACCTTCAATGTTATGAGTACCAAGGGCCATGTAACATGCCAGGTAGCATCTGCCAAGGGTCTTGTAGCATGTTACATAACCCCCAGCACCCCTAACAGGCACAAAACATGTCTAAAAAGCCCAAGGTGAAAACAAATGGGGCAAAGGGCAGACCTAGGGGAAAAGAATTACTGCGAGTACTGACTGCATTAACAACTATGGGCATATGTAATGTTAGGGCTATGGAAGCAATGTATTTTCATTTGGTCCTGGAGACCAAGCAATGTTCACCAGGTGTTCCTGTGACTTCCAAGTTAATTTTTTGGAGACTTCATGGAACATTTCTTATTTTAAGTATTGCTGGTTTGAATTTGCCATAAGGGGTAAAAGAGAGCCATTAGGATGAAGACTCGTTTGATATATAACATGTTTAGTACAATCATGTCTTCAGTTTGTCCATAAGAGGATGCATTTGTTGGCAGGGTAACTTAAATTATCTTTTAGGTTTTGAGATTCGTGTGGTCAATTGTAGTAAACATGTGAAGTATTTTTGGGGGTTTTGCAAGAAGTTCCTGCGGTTTGCCTGTCAACAACTTGGGCTTGAAATTTTTTTATGACCAGTTTTTTCAAGTCGTGTATCCAATCTCTTGTAAGCAGAAGCAAGCTCTCGCCATTGTAAAAAAGTTCCCACTGCAAAGACGTTCGAAGATCATATAAATAATATTTTGCAAAAGCACCACCACAACTCTCCATTGCATTCTGTTCTGGGCAGAAACTCTCTCCATTGCAAAAGTTTCCACAGTTTGGTTTCTTCAACAGATTGTAATCTTCCTTCCACACTACTTTGTCTTCTTAATCAGGCAAGAACCCTAATCCCGTTGAGCCAAAAAGAGCACTGTCCACATGAAAAGCAGAGATGCTAGTAGCCTGCCTGCCTCACAAACACCCAGATTGCATCATCATCAGTTGAAGAAGAGAAGCCTGGAAAGTTCTGTATTTCCCAAAACAATCTATGATGTTGCGCTTTTTCTGTATTGTGGGTGGCTTTTTGCAGAGGTGGGCCCTGTTCGGTAGTGTTGGCTGCGTTGGGTACCAGTGAATTTGCTGTGGAAGAGTAGTGAGTGCGAGATTTCCAGATCCATACTCTCCTTTTGGTTGAAGTGTAACAGAATCAGAAGAATTTTTGACTGTCAGTTTTGCTGGTAGATCAGTTGGAAACTGGGTCCAAGTGCATGTGGATTGGGGGCCAACTCACATGCTTATCAGGCAAAGGCATCCGAGAGCGAGAGGGAGCTATTGTCGTGCTGTTGGGTAATGTTGTAGGCGGGGTTTACAGGTTTTTGTCCGCTGAAAGCAAGCTCAATAACCATCAATAGATATGGCACCAACCATGAGCGTGATGAATCTAAAGATGCTGCAGGCCAGCACTCGCAGCAGCAAGCGGATAATTGCCCCCTTGCTGCACATCCAGCCCCCACCTTTGGTCTCTACTTGTGTTCAATCTACTTGTACTGCAATTGCAGCTCATCGGCAGAGGAGGCCTAAAATTAATGTCTCTGGATCATCATCTGCTCAATTCAGGCCATCAGGATTGAGCTCTGAGAGAAAGTTTCCTTGTAAGTTTTTCTGAATTGTGGAAGTCATATCAAGGGTAAGAAATTTTCAGAGTTGAGTGTTTTCCTGCATGCCTTGGAAGGAGGGTTTGGCTGTTTTTGAGGAGTCAAGGTTTTGCAGCTTTTCTTTCCTGTTGGGTTGATGGTGAAATTTTCCCTTTTTCTGGCAGCAATTGTGTGTAAGGCAGTGGGAGGAGTGGCAACAGAGACATTGGTGGATGTAGAAAAAGTTGAGAGCAGCAGAGAAACAAATGTGGATGCAGGGAAGGAACCAAATGATAGCAACTGGAAGATCAAGATGCTGTATGATGGTGACTGTCCTCTTTGCATGCGCGAGGTTCATAGATCAAAAACTTCGTAAATTTCATTCACAGGAGCCTTGATTATAGAACTTCAAGACATGCAGAAATGTGGCAAATTCTCATCTTCTTCATCACATGGAAAATGAGAATGTTGCATGCAGAATTCTAGTTTCGTCCTTTTTTTTCATTGAGTTCTGCAGGAAAGCTTCTATGTTTTGTGAACTTGACTGGATTGGAAGGTGGGATCATGGTTTCATCAGGTAAACATGTTGAAGGAGAGAAACCAGACATATGGAACAATTGCATTTGTGAACATTGGCACTGACGATTATTCTCCAGAGCAGAATAATGGAATTGACTATGAGACGGTATCTCACCCAACTTTGTGGCTTTGTCTGGTGGGGGTGTCAGTTGTTCAGTGAGAGAAATGAATGAAGTAGTAATAATGGCCATAGTTGGTGCTAATCTAAAATCCTGTGTATTGAGCAGGCAATGGGGCGCATCCATGCTATTCGTCGAGATGGAACTGTGCTTACCAATGTTGCTGTATGCTCCCTTCCTGTTCAGCCATCTTGTTTTGTGTGAAAGCATGTGCTGGGTAGGATTCAGGTGCAGGGAACCAAGGCAGTCTCAAGGGAAAACAGAGGATTTGAACCAGGGATTAGATTGTGCAAAGGCAGATGAGAATAGCAATTTGAGCCTTTTGCATACTTCCCTCAACATATCTTGTACTTCCCTTGTGTAATCAGACCTCAAGTCAGGGTTCTCAGTGGATGTCACCTCTTTTTTCGTGGCCACAATGTGGCATTTGAGCCTCTAGTGAAAGCGAGTTTGGTCTTCTTACTTCTCCTCTTACTCATCCCTGATGAAACTGGCTCCAGAGTGAGGTGGGGGACAGCAATTTATTCATAATTGAGCTTCTTGTCTTCCCATTGCTTCCAGAAATGCAACAGAAACTCCAGACAAAGTTTTTATATAATGGTCTGCCTGAAATTTTGGGTGAAGGAATGTATACTTATCTACACCCACCATTGGGAGCTGATGAAGTCCATAGGTTAGGCGTGGCAGCTTGTCACTGCTATGTTTTATGAAGGTGACTGTTTGACACTTTGTCAGTGACTCTCATGAGGTTATCACCAGACCCACAGTTGCATCTGGTGGGTATCAGATGATTTTTATATCTGGTGGTCACCAGGCCCAGTCACATCTGGTGGCCAGCAGATAAGTACAGTATCTGGTGGTCCCTAGAGGCCCCAGATTCATTTCCTATCTGATGGTGACCAGATGTAACTCTAGATCTGGTGCACTCATTGTACTGTTGTTACCTTAAAAGTGCTGTTGTGGAGATTTCTCTGCAATCACATAGGTATGCTTTCCAGCCTCTTTCATCCAAGATTTTAGTTCCATAGCTTTAACAAACTAGTAAATGTGGGCGGCTTGGGTTTTGCAGGCTTTTAGGGCATTGTATGAGGAAGTAGGGCTGGGATGGGTGTATGCTATCACCAACCACCAGCCAGTAAGCCATTCAAGAGACAAACTTCCCACTCTATTCTTTGTGCTTGTTCTTATTTTTCATGTGTGTTGCATTTCTGCATCTGGGAAGATGGATCTTGATGGAGGAATGCATGGATCTACTCATGCTTCCTTCATGATCATGTCTGTGAACAATTGGCCAGGACTTACTTTGAAGTTATGTCCAACCCACATACAATTTGGGTATGTAATATTGGTATGACTACAACTTTGACTCTGTTTGCAGTGGGCCAGCATTGCAGATGCACTCTACTCATTCTGGGCAAAGTACAGACTACCTGTTACAGGTGTTTCTCTCTCCTTTTTGTCTGTGTATCTTAAATCTTTCTGTCAATGTGGTTAGGAAAGTGTGTACCATCTTCCTTGTCATGAATATCAGGAACCCCTTTGAACCAGACACCAGTGATTATCTCAGATGGGGCTTGGCTGACCGTGTCTTGGTAGTACAGTATGCTCCCTCCATTGATTAGTGTGAGAGATCCTGCAAGATTCAATTCCGTAAATTGTAACTTGTGCAACTCTCTAAAGCATGTGCATGGAATCCATTTTGGTTTGTTTGTAGGGCGTCCCCCACTGGCTGTTGTTTTGGAGAAGAGAAGACAAAAAAGGGTAATCATCTGACCACAGCTTATATACATCAGCAGCGTATTGACAGTCAGTCTCGAATTGCTGAATTTACACGCATTGTGCAATGTTGACCTTTGGCCTTTGTTTCAAGTTGGGATCTGCTCTACACAGAAGTTAGCCATAAAAGCACATCTAGAGCTTTGGAGTAGAGCAGACAAAATGGTGGCAGTTGTTTTGGCTTGTCACAGCTGAGACCCTAATGAAGCATTTGGAAAGTTTCTGATGCTAATGAAGCATTTCAAATGAATAGCTTCTGCATTCTGATGAAGGAAAAACATCACTGCATTTCTACTATTGTTCCTTTTCAGAATTCTGTGTGAATATATTCCAATCTTTGGATATACAAAGCTTTATGGAATTTTCGTTGTTTATGCTAGTGGTGGAGAAACATCACCTCAATGAAGTGTCCCAATTTTCCTTGGTGTTAAAGAGGGTGGTTGCTTTGATTGTTCCCTTGTGTGCAGGAGAAAGCTGAAGCATGTGATGCTGCTGAACGCTGCCGAATTGATTGAGCTGTGACCATGATACCTCATTTCAACATCTGCATTGGATATGAAGCTTGCCAAGGGACATTTGGTGCTCTCTCACCAAGGATTACATACCTTGTACTTGGGAATTGCTTTTGAATATGCATTTACATGGGTTTGGTAGAAAAACATTTTGGTAATCTTTGGCCTACAAGCAATCAGTGTGGAAATGCAATAAAGAGCTGTAAAATTTCAGCTATCAGCACATTATCTGTGTAGAAGTTGAAAGAGAATTTTACAGCAGTCATCCTGGGGTATTGTGGTTGATATTGTCATTGTTGATGCAAAACAACTGCATTTCATAATACTCTGATGGTTTTTGTACTTCATCATTGTGGTTTGCTCTACATGGCGCAATCAGTATACAGCCTACAAAAGCTCATTCTTGTAGGTTCTTCACACAAACATGTTCTGAAGCAGAATATGAGTTGAAGCTTCAAAACTGGTATACAATGTGGCAATCATAGATCTGTACCTGGACGATTAACAGTGATTGTCACATGTGCCTCATCAAAGCTTGTTCCATGATGAAGACACTCCAATGGTTTCCCTCAAAATTTGAACAGCGTTTCTGCAGGTGGACACCATCAGACTTCCACCGTTGCCATTGCCTTACTCAAATGTGCTGCCATCTGTTAGCCTGAGAACTCCAGTTGCAAAAGAAATGGGCCTCTCAGAAAGGAAATTTAGTTGGGGTACTGCAGTGAGAAGACTACATCTTTCAATCCATACCACATGCTGGCATCAACTGTCTTGAGGGTTCTCACTGTGCCAAATACGATCACCATCTGCAAGCACTTGTTGCAAGTTCTCAAGTGCCTCCAGTGCAAGGTCTCTTGCTTTGCAAACTACAGGATCCTTGCTATCTGCCAAGAAAAATTGATTTAGCTTCACAGGTTATGATATCTGTGAGTTCTTCAAAGTGATAACATTTGTACAGATGAACTCATGAAAATCAGAAGCTAAGTCTTGCAATCAGATCAATCAGATCAATGGAAACAATGAGAAGAAAGAGGCCAAGCCAAACCCAGCAAACTGCACAAAGCCACCTTCTTCCTCAGGCTGTTCACTGGGTACTACTCTGCATCCTGTTCAAACCGCAGGAATTTTGTGAACTAGCAATGAGCACCTCTTCTTTTGAGAATTTCTTCATGTGGATTGTTGAGGTCCTTCAAGGGTTTTAACACTGACCTTGTGCTTGAGGAAGCCATGCCATATCCATGGCTTCTCTATGTTGAAGGCTTGTAGTGAACATGTGCAACGCTTCCTGTTTGGTTGCTACATCACCACCCACCCAAAGCACATCAAAATGCTTACGATCTAACAGAGCCATATCACCCAGTGCTCGGCATTGCACAGATTCCCAATACACAATGATCTTGTTGATCACCTTCAGCTTTGCCTCCTCACCATGTCTACCAAGTAATCCAAAGACATCAGGACTGAGCTCATGAACATCTTCTCTTGTTAGCTTCTTGCCAAACAGAAAACTTCCTTCCACAAAAATTGACCAAACAGCTTCTCTCAAATGCTTGCACCAATCCGCAGATCTGCAACCTGCTTCCAGAGCTTCTCTTCTCAGTCCACCAAAAGGACATGAAATTGGAGTGCGTCGACCATATGCAAACAGGAATTGCAACTTCAATCCTAACACAATCAAAGGACAATTGGTAACGTTTGTGAGATTTGTTTGCCTGTGTTTGCGGAGAGAAATTGCCACTTGATCTGCTTCTGCCATTGAATGTGACCATGGCAACAAAGGCATCCCTGGAATGGAGCAATTCCTGATGATCAACGAGAGAGGAGACCATGACCAATGAAGACCTTCTTGTTTCTCAAGTTCAGAATTGGCATACTCATGCAATTTTTGAGCTACATACTCTTCTCTCTTCTTCTGCAACTCTTGTTTGGCAAGCAGATTCCTCACCTCCCATACATCCACTGCTGCCATGTACTTCATATAGGATTCCAGCTTTGAAAACTCCTTGTAGCAATGTGTCAAATCACCAGTTGAGCTTGAAGCTTTGAACAAGTCCATGGTGAGCTTCATAGCCTTCTTCTTCTTCTTGTTCTCAGACTTTAGCAGCTCTGCTGCCTCCTCTTCTGCAATGATGTGCTTGGAAGAAGATCGACGGTGTACCACATTTTCCAGGTACCATAAGCCCCAAGCCCTTGCAATGAAGTTCAAAGCATTTCCATGCTCGATGATCTCCCTGAGTGTCACCAATTGTGCTTCACGATCCACTGGCAACGGCGGATCGAAGAAAGCTATGAAATGAAACAAACCAGGGCAGAGCTGTTCAGCTGGTCGCGGTCCAACTTCCCAGTCGAGAGTTACAATCGACATTGCCTCTTGTTGAAGGCGAAGCTCGATCTCCGCCTTCGTTAGTTCTTGACCATTTGGCTGCTGCACCACCTCTTTCACCACAGCTACTACTGGGGATTCTGCAAGATCTGCAGCACCGTCGTGCAGACTGGAGCTTCTCAATTGCACTTCACGTTCTGCACTATATTTGACTGCATTTTGCTGGTGGAGATTGGCTTCTTCTCTGATTACACCATCTCTTCCTCCTCCCGATTCATTGGCACTGTACCCCTTCTTTTCCGGAGCAGGTACTACTGTGGTTTCACCATGATCTTGCAACAGAAGACCAGTGGAATCAGCTCTCGATTTGGCTTTTGTCGACAGCACACGACGTCTCGCAACAACCGTGTCTTTGATCTTCACGTGTTGTTGTTGTTGTTGTTGTTGTCGTTGCAGAAGATTGGGCTCTATAAGGATCACGTCGTCTTCCGTATCGTCGCCTCCGCGAGGTTCCGGAACAGCCGCAAGACTCTTTTCGGCGGGTGGTCGCGGAACCACTGCACGATCGTCAGCAGCAGCAGAGCCATCTCTACGCAGTTTTCGAACTACGAATTGCGAATTGGTGGTGGTATTCTCTTCTATCGATGCGCGCTTTCGTTTCTGCGCAATCCTTGGTCTCCTTTTCGCCTTCTGCGTGGGAGTTGCAGGGCCACTGTTGCGACGCTTTCGTCGTGCACGTCTGTAGTCAGAATCCGTGTCTTCTGTCTCGTCGTCTTCTTCTTCTTCGTCATTCGGATTCTGCTCGTCAGTTGCGTTGGGTACGTACAAGTTTCCGCTCTGACTGCTATCCTCCTCGCTCTTCTTCTTACGCTTCAACCGAACCTGTACAACGCCTCTTCGCCTCAAAATCTCGTTCACCATCTTTCTTTGATTGTTGTGCACAACCGGATACACTTTGAGTTCCACACCAGGAAGTGCGGGACATCCCTTATGTCGATGCACATTTAAGCTACCCTTGCACTTGAACAGCAATCCACAATGAAGACAAATGAAAGGCAATCTATCGCTGTTTCCTTGCAAAACTGAGCATCGCGCATGCACTTGAGCTTCCACAAGAAGCTCCTCGAATTCATCCGTGGTGTAATCCGTTTCCACTGCCACGCCAGTCTTCAATTTCGTGACACAATGCTGCGGCATCTCTTTCGACCTTTTTCTGCAGGTCTCTGAAGAAAATGGTCAAACCTTACTCCCAATTACACTGCTGAACCACCACCACTACCACAACAACAATCGATCAAAAACTGCACCAACTTACATTCTTGCAATCCTATATCTTTGTCGAATCTACAAAAGCTGAACCGGTAGCAACAACAGCAACGTCAACACATGACTACATGATTTTCCAGACTGCTGAACTTCCACCCAAACTGAATATACAACTTCAAAACCCAGTCAAAAGGATTTCTTGCACTCAAGAAGCCCTCTCTCTCTCTCTCACTCTCTCTCTCTGTGAAACAGAATCTGAATCCATAGCAACAACAGCAACAACAATATGGGTACTTGATTTTCCAGACTGCTTCTGCCACCCAAACTGAATCTGCAACAACAAAACCAATTCAAAAGGATTTTGTTCACTCCAGCAGGTCTCTGTCTGTGTGCGCACACTCAATTCACTTCTCACCTGACATCCAACAATAATTTCTCTTGATGAATTTTTTTGCCATCACAACATTTTATCAAACAGCACAACACAAATTTAATCAAACAATTCAACAGACATTTTTCCCATGGAACCACAAATCTCTTTCTACAACTGATCATGAATGATTCTCAACACTGAATAAATATACATACTTAAATTACTACTTCTCATCATGATTCATAACATTGATCAAAATATGCATACTTTTCCTACTTCTTCTAATCATGATTCATAACATTAGATCACATATACATAACTTTTTTCTGCTTCTTCTAATCATGATTTGTTAACATTGCTCAAAATATACACATTTATTGATCAAATACACTAACATTTGCAATGAATTCAAACTTTTTGCCACATGTAATCTTGATTCATGACACTGATCAAATGACACAAACTTACTGATTAATCGCCAAATTATAGTAAGTACCACTCCTAGTTCATCATGATGTTGTGAGGGATATGAAAAAGGGATATTCACTAAAGTACCCAATTATGGGTACTTGAGAAAAAGGAAGGCAAATTTGGCTGCAAAGTGGTGGCCTTCACTTTGGGACAAAAGGTCGTGCAACTCAAGGTTGATTCATCATAAGAGAAAGTGCTGATGGGAAATTTTTGCATTTGAGCTTGATTCATCACAAGAGAAAGTTGTGATGTGTAATTTGTACACTAGGCTTTTGGTTAGATGTCACCCATGTACTTGCAGCTCACCTGATAGAGTCTTCCTTTTTTGCTTCCTTCTTATGTTTGTTTTTAGGGTTGCGCTGTATCTTGCAACAGCCTAAATGATAAACCTTTTGTTGGTACTGTTCATAGGTGACTTTCCAATGGGTTGTAGTAGTTATCGTATAGGGTTGGAGCCCAAGGTCCACACAGTAATTCCCTGACAGCAGGGCGTTACCCTCTGTAACAACCGAGGTCATCAATAATTTTATTTTTTTCCTGATTCTCTTTCGAAGATCTTATTGGCTTACATCCTGCGCCCTAGGGATCTTACAGTCTCACATCCTCCGCCCTAGGGCTCATTTTGTAAGCCTGATTACTAAATGTAGGCTGCCCTATTCTCTAAGTACACTAAGAATTCTCTCCGAGGTTGTTATGCAGTAGAAAAGGGTCTATATTTGAATTTTGGACACTTCAGGAATTTAAGGTGCTGGACCCTTCAGAAATTTGAGGAACGTGTCACCATGCCAGTAGGCTGAATGGTGTTCCACCATTTGGATTTTAAATTCAAGATATGAACAGTCACTCTAACACCAAGAAGCTGCTAACCTTCCCACATGTGTTCAGTAAATTTGAGGCTGCAGCAACTGGCTAAACACTTGAAACAATCCACTCTTGGAACATTTTCCCACTTTTGAAAGTGGTTGCAAACCAAATACCATAAAGGAAAAGGACAAGAAGAGAGTGCAACAAAAAAAAGAAACCACTAATGGATGGTCGACTATAGGAGGCTGCGAAATGTATGTACACTTTAGAGGCCGTGCTTGTGAAAATTTGGGACTACTGTTCCAATGAAATCTGTGAAATCACAACCTTCAAAATTCCTTGTGATACATGGGTTAACGTCTACCGTTTCCAATCTCAATTTCCATAAATGAAAAATATATATTCATGACTATTTGCAAAACACTTCTTCCTAACTTATGACTTTAGAAAATAAGTTTCTTCAGGACAAGGCCTGCACTTACTTTCTGAGTGAAAATCTGCAAATTTTGAATAGAGAAAACACCTAAAGTGTTTTGACACTGGCATAGTCTCTGCCCTAACATTTTGTTTTGGAGAGGAAAAGGGAATCAAAACCTGAAACGATGTCATCCAGTGGGTGGAAGGGAGGTGGGGAGGGATCACAAAACATTTTTTATGTGAACTGTTTAGGGTTAGGGTTACTTTCTAAGCCTTTTTTATTTGAAGAAGCAAACCCGTGGCATAAATGGCCAATGGAGCAGTTTAGGTGTTTTTTTGTTTTTTTTTTTGGTTGTGTTTGCTTGTGTTGATTCAAAGAATGGTGATTTCTTGTTGTTAATGGCAGAAGGCAAGGCGTGTTGAAGGGCACTACAACATGGAGCCAACAATATTTTTGGGATATGGATTGTGTGGCTAGGTTGATGCGATTGGTTTTAAGAAGATTTGGTGTATGTGTGGAGCAGCCAGTGTTGCGCACTGAGTAGAAATGGAGGATTGAAGTTGGAGAAAACAGTTGTAATCTTCTGGTTTTTCAAAGTTGGAAACAAAGTGTTTTCTATCAGTTTTTTTTTTTTTGGTTTCTAGATAGGAATGCTATAAATGGCATGTTGATTTTGATCTCCAAATTTCCATTGCACTAGAAATTAAAATGTCAAGTCCTTGTGAATTGTATAGGATTTGGGTTGATGGCAAAAATGGTGAGAAACCTAGGAAATCTGTGGAGGTAATCCGTCATTGGTATTTTATATTCAAGAGTGGGTGTGCTTGAGTTTGTGTTCAGCCTAGGAATTTGGATTGGGATACTTGGGGAAGGAAGTGAATACTCTAGCAAGAGCTCTGAGTTGGGATGCTATCAAATTTTTGTTGTTACTGGAAAAATGCCGAACTGGGCGGGGGATTGTGATTTTAGGTGCAAAGGGATGATTCTATTTGTAGACAGCTTGTTGTGGAATGCCATTACTTCTAATGCCATGACAAGGGCTAGCATAGCTTAAGAGAAAAAGTTCAAAGTGTTCTAATTCATCAAGGCCTTTAAAAATTAAACACAATAATTGTCAATTCATTATGAATGTGTTCATGGTCTCTATACTTTTCATAATTGAATTTATAAGCATGAGAAGTTGAGATTGTTATGCATCCCATTTTTTTGTTACAATAAAACTAGGTGTGTAATATTTTGCATCAACAACTTTGTGTCTTTCTTGTGCTCTTTTGATACTATAAACACATGTGATGTGTAGTATCTATCGTGCATTCCTATGTCAATGCCTATAATCATCGATGTCACCACACTCACAACACATAACATAAAAATATCCTAAATGGTACACCACATCCAACAAGATTGACTCACTTGCAACCATGCAAGAATCCAAGCCCAAAACATAGAAAAGCAAAACATTTATATAACAAAGAAAACTATAAAATAAAAACTATGCTTTGGAATCTTAAATCACCAAAAGTGATTTGAGATCACACAAGATGAGATTATATCCCATGACAAATATCCTTAATCATGTTCATCGATTCAAGATTAACTAATTAGTTTAATTAACCCAGTTTATCCCTAATTAACTAGGACCTAATTGAGCAACTAAACTAACACATCTGACATACCCTTCTATTCATTTAACTTCATTCTTTTTGTGCATATTAATAGTAGAACCACTAATGGTTCAATTGATTCAATACAAGACCTCATCCTTATAAAAAAAATAAAACATTTATAGTGATGAAATTGTTGGAAAGATATCACAAATGTGTGTAGATTATGATGTTAAAAATATCCAAAAAAAACAAAGTTTGTATGGGGATCCACCATCAAAATACTTCTCAAAGACAAAGAAATCGCAGGGGAAGGTACCACTTAATAGGTCCACCCACGCACCTATTTGGGCCTCTACCAATGCTTATCACATCTAACATATAGTTTTGATTATTTCCACATCCCCACCCATAAAAGCATGCCCAACAATTCATTATAAACAATATTATAATGGCAACCAACAAATATAACAATATAAGTGGGGCCATACCACACCCTAGCAACAAGCCAAATATGTGAATAACCTTAGCAAGATTTCTTTGGGACTTGACAATACTTGTAAAGAACAAACCTTTGTATTTTGTTGTGTCCATTATAATCAATAACAACGATGGTTATGGTTAAAGGTGGAGTGTGACAACAAGGGCTTTAACTAAAGGCAAGAGTGTTGGCACAAAAAAATGCAAGTGGAAAAACTTTTGTGTGAAGGAGGAATGACAGAGCTCTTTGGCAATGTTTTCTTCTTGTCTCTCAAGATCCAATAACAAGATATGGTCAACAATCACTCACATTTTAAGAACATATATAGGAACATTATTCCAAAAACAAGTCACAAGGTGAAAGGGATTGAAATGTTCAAAGTTTACGAATGAAATGGGGATAATTAAACACAATGTAAGAGAATTTGTAAGTTGTTATAATTGTATGCTTGCGTTGAATGAATTTGGAACTTTGCTTGAGGATGTCCTCCAATGAACCTTGAAGCTTTACAAGCTCAACACCCCAAAGGTACATCATTTGCTTACATTCATTACTGGTTGTTTGAAAAACATTTCCAAATGGGATGATGAAATAACGTTGTTAAATAGGTAATAGACAATAGATTACAATCTCTAATGTTGTTTATTATTTTTTAATAGACATGAGAACAAAATAGAATTTCATGTAATGTTTATTTATAAATATTTTTTTTTTAATCACATTTTTTTCAATATTGATGTGAAGAAAACCCCTTTAATAAAATGCAAAATGATTACAAGTAACATGGTGGAAAGCTTTGAAAAGTATGAGGTAATGGAATATTTGACCAATAGTGAAGGGTAATCAAAACAATATGTTGTATGGCAATAGAGTGGGAAAGGAAGAACAAAAGAGGCAAAAACTCATGGAATGTGCCATGCACACACAAGCAAAAACAAACCAACTACCATCATTGTGACTACCAATTGTGACAATTTTGAAAAAAACAAAAGAATTTAAAAACTTATCAAATTTGAGTATTTTCACCAAGGCATGCCTTGCCTAATCATGCTTTAATTTTAGCAAAGGCAAGAGAATACATGTAATTGCATCAATAAAAAGAGTTCATGAAACTTTGACATCACTTAGCTGAAAGCAACAAATTTATCCTTACAAAAACCAATGTTGACACTCAATAAGCACATCACAATCCAAATTTAGTGTGAACACAAGTCCAACATTTCAAGTATAGATGTCTAAGTCCCCTTCTAATGATCACACATCTCCTATCCACCAATTTACAACAAATTCTCCAACAAGCTAATGCGAGATTAGTAGAATATGTGAAGATGTTTACAAATGTTTTATTGGTGTCAACTTTTTATTTCAATAAATATTGGTGCCTTTTAAAGGCCATAGATGTTAAATCAAGTTTAACCTCAAAACAAATTGTTTATTCGCATTTACAAGGTCTTATTTAGTGTGTCTTGTTTGTAGATTACAAATGTTAATCACCTTTTTAGTCAAAGTCCATGGCCATGATCAAACAAAGTTTTTAACTTGTCACATACACCTTAAATGATCATATTGTGCATTATCACATGTCATGCATATAGTATGTTTAAAATTGTAATTGATTTGTTTAAATACCCAACATAATTTCTTCATATTAATTACACTCAATTTTCACATTGATCTATTTCTTGAAATATGTTTTTCAAGCTTTCATTTTCAAAAGTTTCTATAGATGTGTGTGTGCAAAATAAGTTCTATGTGTGAAACTAAAAGATGGCAAGCTAAAAAGGGTGATCAATTGAATTCTAAAATATAATGTCAAGGTTGTCTATTGAACAACAATTTTCATGCAATAATGGACCTCTTTGGTTGAGCCTTCCAAGCGACACTTCAACACTACATGATAGGTGTATAATGTTACCAATGGGCATATTTTCCTTTTTGAACATTTCAATTATTTCAATTAAGAATTTCAATCACTACACATTACAACGAAACACAATTAAATTCATTCCATATTTTATTAAAGTGTGAATGAACTTGGACAAATTTACTATGGTGAAAGTGGTTAACCCTTTAGTGAACAAGGACCAATGGTTATATACAAGTGAATTCACTAATAGTTAATTTGTTAAGTTAGATTTTTAGTTCAAAACTAAGTTAGGTTAAAACCTTAGGCTACTTGCACTTAAGAACCCAAAATTAAATTAGGCTAGTAACTTAGGTTAGGCACTTAAATTAATCACCTAAACAAAGCACTTAGACTAGGTTAGATTAAACACATAAAAATTTTAACTAGGTTATTTAGGATAACTAAGCCACCTAGTTAATCTAAAAATGTAGCTCACGTAAATCATCAACTTAAGGTTGAAATGTGAAATTTTGAACCCGTAACTTCCTTTCATCTCCATGCTTAAAGAACAAATCATGAACCATTGAACCATTATTTAGATAAATGAGATGATTTGTCATCGCATATTATTATCCATAATCGTTTCTTAACCTACCTAAGTATTTTCCCTAGTTATATTTCTTACTTATGTTACTTTATTAACCTACTTTACATACCTACATAGCCTAGGATACTAATAAACTACCCTAGGCTATTTTTAAATTAATGTAAATTACCCAAGTCTATGTGTAAGCTACCATAGGCTAAGTTTTAAGTTAATATTAAGTTATTCCTAAGTTAATGTAAGCTATTATAAATTATTTTCTTGATTATTTTAAGTTATTATACCCTATGTTATTTATGTTTTTTTTGTTATTCCACCCTTGGTTCTTTTATAATATTGTACTTTAAACTCTTCTTGACTATTGTAAGTTATTTTAAATTATTTTAAGTTATTCCACCCTAGGTTATTTTTAATTATTTTAAGTTATTCCACGCTAGATTATTCTAAATTATTTTTATTTATGATTTTAGGTTAATCCACTCTAATCTATTTTCAGTTTTTCAATTATTTTACCTTAGGTTTTTCTTGCTTATTTTAGGTTTTTTTTAATTATTCCATCTTACACCATTTTAAGTTGATTTTGATTTTTTAAAATTATTCCACCCTATGTTATTTTCAATTATTTTCAATTATGATAACATAAATTATTTAAAATTATTCTACCTTAGGTTATTCTAGGCTATATAACCTTAAATTGTTATAAGTTATAACCTTAATCTATTATAGGGTATAGCCTAGAATAACTTAAGGTATATTAATCTAAAATATCTTTAAATAATGTTAAATAACCTAATGTATAACTTATAATTGTTTACACTAGAAAAAATTCCCAAAAATGCAACCAATGCATTTGCAACTATGTGCAACTAATTGTCATTTGCAACTAATTTTAATTGCATTTACAACTATTTTGCACCTTTGACCATTCTTACAACTATGCTCCAACTACATTTGCAAATAATGATTTTTCCATCCTACATTCTACAATTGTTTTATCTATGATCATGTTAATATGTCCCTTAAGTTACAAATGGAACCAATTTAATCACACCACAAAGGTGTCAACTTAGCCCCTAATGGTAAACATGGGTATATTAGGAAATTTTTGAAAGGTATGTGTATGTTTGCTAAGTTTTATTAGGGCTAAAATGGGAGTATGTTTCCATTGTGCATTTAAGCAAATTAACAATCTACCTACTTATAAATGTTTATTTACCTACCTAACTTAGGCAACCAACTTATTTACTTATGTTTATTTACCCATCTAGCCTAGGTTATTTATTTAATTATTTAAAAGCCAATAATGAAAATTTATAACTAATAAATTAGTTATTTATTTATTATTTATTTATTTTAAAATATCTTATTAAAAAATAATTGATAAAAAAATAGTTAGGTAAATTATACCTAGATATTAATTACGTATTATTCAATATTTTAGTTATTTATTAAATTTTTAAAGAAATAATTTTATTATTGATTAATTAATTTTTATATTCTAATTACTTTATTTTTTAAATTTTAATTATGAAATATTATTTAATAACATATAACTAATATTTTTTAATTCTTAGTTTTAAAAATATTAATGAAATTTTATAATAAATAATTTTGATAATTAGTTATTATTTCAATCATTTATTTACTTTTTTATAAATTTGGGCTCCGTGATGTTTTGCACTATTAATGACAATGATTAAAAAAATTGTGGACATAATAATTTTGTTGTAATCAATTTTTTTTTTCAAAAGAATTTTTTTTATAAATTTCACTATCTATCATTTTATTCCATTAATATTTTATTCATTTTTTATTTGGTAAACAAAATGTTAACAAAAGTCTAGTTCATTACATAAATTCATAACAAGATACAAATATATTAAAAAAGAAAAACACTAAAAGGATGGTAAAAAAAAAAATTACAAATAGACAAAAACATTGAAACGGTGCAAGACAAACAACAAGAAATGATTCTAAAATGAAATTTGATCTTTGACAAATTATAATTTGGAATGACTTTGGAATTGTCACAATGATGATCACCAAAATACCCATCCTACATAAATGAATTATGAATTTATAATTTATACCTAAATGAATGAGTTAATTGATTATTATATAAATACTAATTAAATAATTAGTTAGCTAATTGAATAGTTACTTACTTACCTACTTACTTATCTACTTAGTTATATAATGTACAAAATTTAAAAAGAGGACAAAGGATATGAAATAAAAAATTTAGTTGTAACTTAGGTTGCAACTTCAATTTTTGTCCCATATGTTTTGTCCTTTAATTCCATTTTGAAAATTATATAATGAAAAGATTTTATCTTACAATTTCATATAAAAAAACACATGTCAATTGAAGTGAATCAATCAAAGGAGTTTAACCATTTAAGGTCCTTAACCCTAAAGGTTAAACCTAAAAAAATAAAAAAATATTTACCTGTTTCTTTAACTTACCTACCTACCCACTTAAATATTGATTTCAATTAAATTTGGTCAAAATTCAAAAAATGCCATATGGCATATTTGTATTATGCCACATGTCACAATCTAAAAAAATTTAAAATAAACAATGAAAATCCACTATCTAATTTTAAAACAAAATTTTCTCAAACCTTTTTCATTTGTCACATGTCATTATGTAAATTTGTTATTTTTATGGTAATATACAAATGGCATACAATAGTATATAAAAAGGTGAAATATTTGTTGACCATTGATTTCATTCACATTTGCAATTAATGTCTTATGCAACTTGTCTCATGCAATTAAGTAATTTTTAGTAACAAATGTCCTTTGCAATTAGAATATAATTATAAATGGTGGTTTATTTTCCCAATTTTTTCTAAATGTTAGGGAAGAATAACCTAGAATAACCTCAAGTAGAATATCTTAGAATATTTTCATGGCAAAATAGCTTAAGATAACTGAAAATAAACTAAGGTAGAATAGTTGAAGGTGAAATAACATGAAATAATAAAAAATAACATAAAATAACTATTAATTGATATTCTATTATCTTGCCTTTATAAGTATTTTTTTTAAAGGTAGAAATTATCATTTTAATTTCTCATATATTAATAAATTATTAATTATATTACATGAAAAATAATTGAATTTGAATTAATCTACTTGTTGGGTTATTGACAATGTCAATGTTAAATTATTGGTACTAATTGTTAAGTGAATGTACATTGAATTTAGTGTGTAAATTTTCACATTAATAATAACATAAGGTGGAATAACCAAAAATAACCTAAGTGGAATAACTTGAAATAATCCAAAAAACGTTCTTAAAATAAAATAATTTAAAATAACTTAAAGTTGGAATGCTGAAAATAACCTGAAGTACAATGCTTAAAAAATAACATTGGGTATAATAACTTTAAAATACCTTAGGTGGACTAATTTAAAATAACCAAAACTAATTTTAAATGACTTAAGGTGGAATAATCTAAAATAGACAAGAAGAATTTAGGGTAGATATGTTAAAATAACATAAGGTGGAATAATTATGAATAGCCTAGAATAGATTAACCTAAAATAATTTATAACAACATAAGGTGAATTTTTTTTAAATTGTCAATAGTAACCTCAAATAATTAGAAATAGTATAAGGTGAAATGACCTAAAATGACCAAGAATAACTTAGGATATAATAATTTAAAATAATTTAAGGTAGAATAGCTTTAAATATAGTTTAAGGTACAATAACCTAAAGTATTTAAAATAACAACACCTAAAAACATTTATTTACTATAGTCAATTATTTCAATTGGTAATGAATTGTGTCAAGTAGTAATGAAACATGACAATTATCTACTAACCTTATATTGACATAATTTTAAACAACATGAAATGATTAAAGTGGGGTGAACCTATTTCAATTTTAAAATTTCATAACTTGATTTCAATTAATGAATTGCACCTACTAAGTTTGTACTAATGACATCTAGAAAAAACATTTTTATGTTTTCTAGTATGCACATTAAATGATATTACAAAAAATTTAACCTATTTTTATTTTTTGGTGAAATTTTATTGGAAGGCAACATTGATTCAATGAAATTGGTGATAATTTTATTTTCCGAAAAAAAATGTCAAATCTCATAACCCCCATTTTTTTAGGGAGAATGTTGCTACAAATCTATTTACTTGTTATTTTCTATTGGTTGTGTCAAAAATTATTGTCAATTAAATCAAAATTTGTCTTGGACAACTCTCCATTGTTGTTACACTACAAAATTGAAAAACAAAAACATTGAGCTAAACCTTAAATATCTCAAGGTTTCATCAACCAATTAATAATCATGATTCTTTTACATTGTCATAAGTTGTACCTGTAGCTTAGGTTTTATTATTTACTTATATTAAATTATTTAATAGTCATCATTGAAGACATGAATTGAAAAGCAAAATAAAAATTAGGGTTAAACCAAGCCAAAAACTTAAAGTTTCAACTTTCCACTTCATAAAATACAAGAATGATCATTTTTTTTGTACTACCATTTCATAATTGTATCCATAAAACTTGAACTTTTTACATTTATTTCAAATTATCAATTGAAATATTCAAATTTGTAAAAAAATATATAAATGTTCAATCATTTTGACAAATAACATTGATTATTATAACAATTACAATGATCACAAGCTTTTCAACATCATGATAGTCATAAACATTCCAACATTACTGGCACTCCATACTTAGGTTTAATTATGATATTATTAACATATGGTGCATGACGGTAATTAAGTGAGAGATGAAAGCGAAATCGTTGAAGTATCACAACTAATATTGATTTTGCTTCATCAAATGCAAATCCTTGTCCCACACAAAACCTTGGCCCAAATGAAAAAGGCATCAAAGCTAATGGGTGTTTGGTTGCCTTAGCAATACCATCAACAAATCTTTCTGGTTTGAACTCATGTGCATCTTCTCCCCATAATGTTGGATCGTGGTGAATGGCAAACCTAGGAAAGTATAATGCCAATCCTTTTGGGATGTGTAGTTCCCCCAACTGGACATCCATTAATGCTTGTCTATTTTGAACTGGAATTATTGAAAATAATCGAAGAGACTCATTTAAAATCATATCCAATTGCACCCCCATGCAACCACCCAATCAACAATAAATTTTATGTCAAGATGTGAATTTTAAAAAAAACTTTAAATGGGTTGTCAAAAGATTCAAAATACTATTTTTAGTTTGCGAAACATGTCAACATCAATTGGATGATCTTTATGTCCACATACTTCTATGACTTCTTCACGAGCACGTTCTTGCCAAGTTGTGTGGGATGCCAACAACATCATGGTCCATGTTAGAAGAGTTGTTATTGTTTCTTGTCCTGCCAAGAAAAAGGTTTTGCAGTTATCTATTAATGATTGCATTCCAAAATGAACCTTTCCACCCTCGATAGCAATTTCTTCCATTGCTGCATTAAGCATGAGACCCAACAAGTCATTTCCATATGCATTATTGGCCCCTTTCACCATATTTTTCCTTGATTGAATAATTTCACCAAGAGACTTCGACATGGCAAGCTTGGTCAAAATTATTTTGATGTTTAATGGCATTGGAATAATGCTGCAAACACACGACAACAAATTTAAGAATGTGACAATGGATAGAAGTTAGGAATTTTTTGCAATTAAAATACTAATGGGCTTTTAAAATTATTATGGTGTCTAATTACACATCAACATGATCATATTGTTTATCAATGTTAGTCATTCAAATCCATACAACGAAATAAAAGAATGCAATTATGCATAACATCCATCTCTAGCCTAAGTTGGTCATGAACAAAAGGTATGTTGGCATCAAGACAATAATGATTAGGAGGACCTGTATCCTGGTATAGTAGCAAATCGTTGTTTATTTCTTTGATTTGTAAGATTGAAAAGTGCAAGTAGTTGTTCAAACACTTTCTTTCCCTTTTCATAGCTACTCCCAAATGCAGTTTGTGCAATTATATCACTTGTCACAGTTGTCATGTAATCACCCACTTCAAGTTCCACACGGCCCCCACCATCCCTCACTTTCTTTTCCCATTCATCTGCCATTGATGATGCGCTCTTCACCATTTCTACTATCATCATCTGTGCATAATAAATAAGCCAATCTTAGTATGTTGTAAATCATGAGGTCTATACCACTACTATCTCTATCTCGACTAGTTGACAACATACACTATTGCCAAGAAGACACACACTTTGCTACAATTTAGCCTTTTATATAAAACTTGTAGTTTGGGATTGGGTGAATGGATAACTTCAAGGATTTCATCAATTTACTCAATAGTATCAAGTAAGAATAAATATTCTAAAAACAACTTGGAAAAAGGGCCATATTCTTTGATGTCTTTGTTTATGTGTTGGACCAGTTGTTTCTGGATGTTTTAGTTCAAAAGAGATTTGAAGTATTCTTTCAAGATATTTGTCAACAATATTTGAAGTGTTATACCTTGAGCTTTTCTTGATGAAAGAAAGGGTTCACAATTCGGCGATGGAGAGCCCATTCCTCACCATCAGTTGTTAGCACCCCCTTTCCAACAAGTTCCCTTCCAAATCTAGTCAACATTTGAGACTTTTCGAACACATGAATCTTTGTCAAAACTTCTTTAATGAGATCAGGGTCTGTTATTGTGAGCCTTGCCTCCCATCCAAACCACCACAAATAGCTTTTTCCTGGCATGAAAAGATTCATGGTTTTTGTTCCCTGCTTAGTACCATCTTCATTGAGAGTTGTAGATTCACAATCTCAGATCATTGCCCCATACAATCACAAAGTTTAACTGGATGCTCTTTCCAAAGACTTTCAAACAAACTTACAGAAATTAACTGCAATCCTCAGTCATTGCAAGATAAGGAGAAATGAAAATGCCTAGTACAGTTTTGAGAGCTGATATTTGGAGCTTGAAGAAAACCCCACGATAAGCTTGGCAGTTCTGAATATGATATGGGAGAATACGAGCTACAATATCATAGTCTCCAGTCTTCATATCCTTCTCTTCTGAAGCCTTCTGAAGCCTAATAACTTCAGGCATGTTTCCCACGAACAAATGAGCAGAGGGCCCTTGCACGCCCTGCCTATTCATGATTCTCTTGAGCCTCATGGGAGTAATCAAGAACTTTTCCACCATCCCCACAAAAATGTAAGCAACCCATAGCACCAGCACCGTGAGCAGCGATGTAGAGAGTGTTGACCATGTCCGGTCCCCAAAATATTCCATTGAATTATGCAAGTTATAATGATGAACTTTCAAATGTAACTCTGCTGCAAACTCCCAATCTCTCCAATAGAGAAATATGTCTGTAAGAAAAATCAGGAATACAAATTCAGAACACCAAATGAGGGAAAGGAAATAGTTACAATCAATCAACCCAAAGACATTTTCACAAAGTATCCCAAGTAAGAGAATTTAAAACAGAGGGACAGATTGTTTGCGATTGAATGATTTAAGTCCTGCGACAACTGACTATCTTGCTGTTGCAACAGAAATCACTAAGACTTCCAAAAAAGAAGCAGAGCTCACATAAAACACGTCATATTGATTTGAGAATCTTTCTACTCAGATTTTGTAGAAATGAGACGGACTGAATTTGTGGGAAAAGGAGGAATCTTTCACATGGAATGCAATGATCTGAACAAATTGCAGTGCTAGAATGCCGGGATGGTGTAAGTACGTCGTCTTTTAATTGATCACATGCAAAAATCAAGGAAGCCCAAAGGTATTGAAGGGACCTACATTAGTGAAAAGGTGTAAGCTTCTTGTTTTTGTTCGTTTTCTTGTTTTTGTTCGTTTGTTTGTTTTTGAAACTAGCCTAATGGGCAAATCCATTGCAAAGAAAGGCAGAACACAAAGGCACCACAAATCAAGGAAGTGCATCGGTATTGAAGGGACCCACATTAGTGAAAAAGTGTAAGCTTTTTTTTTTTTTCCCCGGAAACTAGCATAATGGGCAAATCCACTGCAAAGAAAGGCAGAACACAAAGGCACCACAAGTCAAGGAAGCACATAGGTATTTAAGGTACCCACATTAGTGAACAAGTGTAAGCTTCTTTTCTTTTTTTTTGTTTTTGAAACTAATGGGCAAATGATGAAACCCTGCCAAACTTTATGAAAAAAAAAGCACCCAAAGAAAGGGCGAGCAAAAGAAACAAGGGGCAAGGACCAAAGTCCAGGCAAGCAAGCAGCCCAAACGAGGCGGGCCACAAGGAGAAAAGGGAACCACTAAGAACCAAACCCTCCAATGGGCAAGTCCATTGCAAAGAAAGGCATAACACAAAGGCACCACAAGGGGGGAGACCCGACCCCAGCAAGAGAAAGTAAAAACTGTAAGCATCTTTGGGGTGGCATTTGTTTGTTCTTTGCTGGTTTTTTTTGGTAGTTTGTGCTTGGATGGCTGCTTATTGGGGGGAGGGGGCTGATTACCTATCAACCTACCTAATGTACCTACTTACCTACCTACATAGTTCACTTACCCATCTACTTACATGGCTACCATAACTACTTCCCCACCTACTTAGTTTACCAACCTACCCACCCACAAAGATTGCCTACCTACATACCAATTGATCTAAATAGTGTACCTTCTCACTTATCTAAAGAACAAAAATTTAAAAACCCTTCTATGAACATACATATTTACTTACCCAAACATTTTTCTCCTTACTTACTTTCCTACCTTTGTTCTAGGTAGCAAGAAGGTAACTAGGTAGATACACTATTCAGATCAATAGGCAGGTAAGTAGGTACTCTAGGTAGGTTAGTAAGTAATCAAAATTTCCCAACCCACTTGCCCCCCTGGCCCTCCTCTCAACACCCAAATAATAATAATAATAATAATAATAATAATTACATCAGCGTAGGGTAGAAATAAATCTTAAAGCTTCATGGGCAATACTTTGAAAATTTCAATTTGAGCAATTTGACCTTAGGCTACGCAGGAGCCAGGACAAAGGTGACCTGGGGTCTTCAACATGGTGGCCTAAAGGTCTAGGCCTAGGCCATGATGACAAAATGACCATTGGTCATCCCGGGCCTAGGACAAAATGGATCCTAGATTGCCTAAGGTCATAAGACATTAAATATTTTAATTTTAACCCCAGGCCCAAGCCAATATTCCTTAACCTAGAATCTTAAGCCATGGAAGATTTTAATTTCTACCCCAAGCTTAAGACAACATTTTGATGGCCCCCCTCCCCTATTTTGATGGCCTTTTGGAACTCCATCCCTGCTCAGGACATAGCCCTGCAACAGTACTTACTCACATCCAATAGTTAATGGTTATTTACTTTTTCCCAACCTCACCCATAAACTAACTAAAAGTGCATTCACACTTGATGTTAGGGACTTTAGTTTTGAGTCCCCTAACACCATGCTAGTCATTTAGGACTTAACTTATTTATCACGAAGATTTTATATTCACTAACATCAAGTCATCTCCCATTTAACATTGGCTGCCACCTAGGATGTCAACTAGATTTTCATTTAGCACTGACTTAAGATCAAGTGTGAATGCACCATAAGACTACAAATGATGGGAAATGACTCACAAGAACATACCAGGACCAATTACACAATCTAATGTTGATTTTAGGATTTGATGTGCCTTTTGCCATCCGGGGCATCCTTTTGCAAAAATGCTCAGCCAAATTGACATGTTTTGCCTTTTCTAATTTGCTGTGGAGTGCACTCGTGGAGTTAATGCAATGTATTTTCTGACACCCCAATGTAGCGAGATATTGTTGTATAATTATAGAAAAATGTAATTCTATTTTCAAATTTTGCCCTTCATAGTTTGCACTTTTGAAATTAACCATAATATATCCACATGCCCAAGATGGGTTTACATCAAACTTTTAGAGTTATTTTGGTAAGAATGTATGAATTATATTACTAACACAGCAACACACACATAGGCACAATGCAAGGTAATTGTATCCAAATGCAACAATTATTTCACGCAGCATTTTCTTTCCCATGGTGACTAATTTTTGCCATGTGATGGGGGAAAAAAGGCCTAGCTATATGTGCAAAGGATTTTTTTTTTGAATGACCTAAATTTACAAAATTTCCCAAAAAATCATCCATGTTTTACTATAGGCTCCAAACAGGTAGTTGCAAATATAAAAGGATTTCTAAATAATTCTACTAGCACATTTGTGCTATTGACAAATCTGGTTAGATCCCTTTTTTTTGGGTGCAAAATTCAAAAATGTATGTTTTGTAGCACATACTCTATTGTGGAGAATTTTCAACAAAAAAATGTTGTAGAAAGTAGAACTTAGCATTGGGCAACCATTAAGATGGTCAAAATTGACATAACCATTTGGTGTTAGGTGTAAGGGTGGTGTTTGTTCTAACATGTCTGTTGTGTCCGTCAAGACTGATGTAAAAAAATTATTTACACACAGGTTGCCCTCGGGTTATGTATTGTGATCAAAAACAAATTTGGTCACCACAGGATTGGTGATTGAAACCAAATTTGGTCTGCCATCATATTAGCAACCAAATTTTCAACTTTCCTATCACTAAATTGGGTAGCCGAAAATTTTCAATTGTCATACATGGCGATTGAATTTTTTGGTTATGCCCCAAAAAACAATTTGTGGGCTGCCTGAAAAAATTCATCCAATCAATACTGGCCATTGATCCAACAGCTAAAATTTTTTTTTGTCATTGCCCCAAAAAAATTCGATCAGTGCTCAATTTTTTTCAACCATGTTCGAAAATTTTGATTGTCAACAGGAGCAATTGAAAATTTTCAGTCACCAGACTAGGAAAGTGAATAATTTCGACACCGATTGTGGTGACCACCTAGATTAGGGCTAGGGCCCCTAGGCTAGGTCACCTCTAGAGGCCTAGGCTACACACCTAGCCTTATTTGACTAGGTTGTTGTTGCCACATGGCATCATGTAATTGAGGCAAAAAAATTCTTGATTAATCTCTCAATTTTTAGCTCTAGGTTGCCACATGGCAATTAATAAGTGGGCAATAAGGTTTTTAATATGACCCAAACTACTACTACCTTGGCAAGCATAGACAATAATTTTTTTCAGCATTTTTTTAGAACATGAAAATTATTTTGATCAAATATGAAAAGTAGAAGAAAAATATTGATTTTTCAAAATGAATATTTTAAATTAATGATTTGACAAACATGGGTCAAAATTGCCCATGTACTGCGGGTGGTGTATTTGACAAATTGCAATTAAATTTCATTTTTAAAAAATCTTAGTGGCCATAAAAAGAATTAATTAGTGCCAAAGAGACAAATGAACGACGCTTGGAAGCTTGTAGCAACCCTCCACAACATCCACCAAACTACCATCACCATATCATGCCACCACACAATGCCCTTTGCATCATAATAAGGGTAATTAGCCTACAAATATTGTTACAACTATTTATCATGTAAAATAATTTTACAAAATACAAATTAATACATTCTATTCCTTTGTTGATGTTTCAGAATAATATATCTTTTTGTTTTGGGGTTTTTTTTTTTTTACAACTTTTAAACCAGGTATATGCAATGAAAATAAAAACTACTACAAGTGGCATCATAATATTAATTTTGATATGTAAGAAAATCATAAATAATATTTGATTATATGAATTAGAATTGACAATATATAACCTTGGATTAATTTGAAGCCATCTCCTTGGCCATGGGGTTTTATAAACTGCATGAATTATGATGGAAGGAAATTTTCATTAATAGAATTGTAGAAATTAGTTTGGGATGTATTACTATCTTATATAAGGGTATGGTATGTTTCATATCAACATAACTTAGGTACATCATTTTTAACAAACAAGGCTTCAAAAGTCAATCTTTTATTCTATTTTGTTCTAAAGTGTCCATTGATATAGCTATATCCTTTCGAGTTCCCGATTGACCAAACGGAACAAAACATCCATTACCTTTTTGGGAACGAAAGAACCAATATTCATAACATATATTTGAGTGTGAGCTGAGTATTTGATTTCTCAAAGAACTGCCAATTCTGGGTATTCTAAAAATCAAAATTGAAGAATCATCGGCTTTGGGTATTTGAAAAAATCAGAATCAAAGAACTGGATGGGCTGACCTAAATCATGTAAATTTGTACCTAACATATTTACTTACCTAGCTAGGTACATACGTAGGTCCCAATGTTATGCAAGTATATATGTTACCTGATTACACTCAAGTCATGTAAATCTAGGGTATATTATTTACCTTTGTAACTTTTTATATTAAATCAATCAATTTAAATAAAACATATACCCAATGCACACCCAAGGGTATGTAAATTTGGAAAATTACGCATTAAGTTGTTAACCTTAGGTAAACATAAGATGTACCCAAAGTCATATGTGTTTTGGCATCCAAGTAAAAATATGATTACAATATTAAGCAGTCCTCCATACTCGCAAATATGGATACAAAGTTGCAAAAAATTTCAGTGATGATGAATTTTCATCGGAGCTGGTTTAGACAAGACGACAATAGGTTCCCATAGTATTCATCTTTCCATTTTCCTTCCCATAATATGCTAAAATGAATTATTCTAACTCAAAATTTATTATACAGCTACCTAGAATGATATCTTTATATAACAACCTTTTCTATGGTTGCAATCTCTTGAGTTTTTTATTTTTAAATTTTTTGAGTGCATGCATCTTTCAAAATCTTTTTATTTTCTTTCAATTGGAAAATTTGCTATGTTTTGTTTTTTTGTTTTTTTTTTTTACAACATTCGTGGCCATAACAATTTGACAATTGTTTAACACTAGGAGTTGAAAACAAATTATTCCACCCAACAAAATTTTATCTATGTACTAGGTTTTTGTGGTTTTTTGCACTATCATTGACAATTAATTAACATAAGGTTGGAATATTAATATTTTTTCATTTTTTTGTTCAATTCTTACAATATAAATTTTCCATGAAATCATTTCAAATTCCATTAATTTTAAAACATGGTATTCAATCTTTGCCAATTGAAAATGTTTTTTTAAAAAAATGTATCAATTAAAGTATAATCACCCAATACATGTTATTATAGCCTAAATTGCACCATAATAATATAGGGGGTTATTGATGAATATTAAACAGTTTTGTCAATGAGATTTCAATATAATCAAAAAAATTTAAAAATAAGGAAATTGTTCTAAATGTGCGTAGAAGTTTATCATCACTAATAGTGTGTACTAGCGAGGAGCCCAAGTTCCAATGAGGATGAATTTTCATTGGAGTTGGTTTAAGTGAGACAACTATAAAGTCCCATTGTATTTCATCCTATGATGTTCCATCCTGTAATATGTTGTTATAGTTTTTTTTGCGTCCTTTCGTGCTTTTATAGGAATGAATTTGTGTCTTGCACTTCAAGAACTTTTGAAGAGTATTCTTATTTTAGGAAAGTACTTCTTTCTTCCTTATTTTAACAAAAGGCACATACGTCAATGCAAAATGCGAGTTTGAAAAAGTATCTTTATATTTAACGTGTGGAAACAACCATGCAAATGAAGTTGTTTCAACATTATTCATGGAAATCAATTTTCTCCTACTTCTTTGAAAACATGTTTGTTTTGTTTTGTATGTAATAGATTATACAAATGATTTCTTGGACTTATGTGTATATTATTTGAGAATTGCATGTACGAAGGGCAAGAGGAAAAAATGTGAAAACATGCAATGAGTTTGGTAATGAATCTAATGACCCCATGTTCATGAATTTTCTATGTTTGGCCAGACATAATTTTTCTTCTCCCTCATTGTCATTTGCTTTCACTTAAAGGGTGTTACATAACAATTAATGTTAACATCGTTACATGTGTGTAATTTATTTGAAACAAAAAGATTGAAAGATTTAGTGAACCAAATGTTTGTCAATGTTCTTCCTACATGCATTTCTTTCTTGTTAAAAATTTATTTTGATATTTTTTTTCATAATTCAATTAAACATCATATAACACAAGCCATATGAATTCGACCCACTTATACCTCTACAAGGATGTTTTAATTGAGATTGATATTTATCTTTCAAAAAGGAAAAAGAAAAACCTAAACACATCAAGCCTATTGATTTGTCAAATTATTCAAACATGATGAAAACAAAACATTTTTAAAATGCAATAATACAAATGAAAAGTGAAAAAATAATGACTAAAAAGGAATATTTGCAAATAACATCATTTTTTATATTCACATTTCACATTTTGTTGTCTTGTTTTTAACAAAATTGAATAAGCATTTATGTTTGTTACATATGCACACAAAATGTGATTTGATCATTGTTACAAAAGTATGTACAAAATATAAATAAATGAATTAAAATAACTTTGTTCATGTTTTGTGAGAAAATTAATAGTTACTAAAAATCTATTCCATGATAATGACATGTTTGAACATTCAATTTTTTCTATCATAAATATATAAGACCTTTGCATTAATCTTCTATCAAATAAAAACAAACAATCTATGTATTCAAAATGGATCAAGTTTGTGATCTTTTTATTAGTTTTTAGAGATTCATTAGTTAAAAATTCAACTTGGAACATCATTAATTATATGGGTACATGAACAATATTGTCCTTACAAATGTTATTGCTTGATGATAAATCATCACAAAATTACAATTTAAAAATTTGTGATATCCTTGTTTATGAATCTAAAATAACTTACACATATGGAAGTTTTTTAAGTTGTTATTGATGACCTTGTAAAAAAGGACTGAAGATGAAGATGTTGCAATAGACAAAACATGACTTGATAAGATCAAATGGTTTGTACATGTTTTTTAAAAATTCATTTCCAAATATGACCTACTAAAATTTAAAAGTTCATCTTGTTCATTATATATATAACTTCTTATTGTAGTACTTCTTTGACATTAATTTTTTTATTTATAAAAATTTTGTAATTATAAAAAATCTGAAAATTGTCATGGAAAATACATAAGTTTTTGGAATATTCAAAAAATGTTTTATTCTTGACATGATATCTTCAATTTTCATTAATATTTTACAAATATGTGTTGAAGATGCCCTTGTACTGCATTTATCAAAATTTGAAAATATTGTGAATATATTAAATCATGTGTACTTTGTAGATCCCACGAGTATGGTGTAGGGGTTTAAATTTTTTTTTTCAACATGTGTTATTAATTGAATAGGAATATGAATGATTTTTTGTCATACAAGCTTTACAAAAGAAACAAGGAAAGCAAAAAAGGTGGGAAAAAAAATTGAAAAATGATGCAATTTGTGATCAAAACGCCTATGCTTGCAATTGGGTGCAAATTGAGGTGGGCAAGACTTTATATAAACACCATCAGTCAGTCACAAGAATTTTCGTTTCTAATTTTTTTTTCATTTTCTATGTAGTTGAAATATGTTCAAAATCTAGCTCTTGATTTCAAATTTACATTCCTCAAATACTCAATATTCCAGTTGGATCAATTACACTTTAATCATAAATCAAATGTCTCTCTACCTGCTATCATTATGTATCACATCAAGGTTTTCAAAACCTTGAAATTCTTTTTTACATTAAAAAATATTAAAGCGCATGATTCACATTCAAGTGCATTTGTGTTTCACCTTTCCATTCAATAATTACACTTTTCTGGTTTAATGGTTTATTACATAATACATGAATTATTAAATTAAGCATTAATCTATAATGAGTAATTGAGTTTCTTTTATTTAAGCATCATGATGCATGTCATTAATTGAATAGAAATATGAATGATTTTTGCCATATAAGGAAAACAAAAAAATGACTAAAAGAAGACAAGTAAAAGAATTGATCCAATTTGTGACTAATATGCCAATTCTTGCAAATTAGGTGTAAATTGAAACAAGCAAGATTTTTAAAACCACACTTAAGTCATTTGACAACAATTTTTAATTTTTCATTTTCAATGTAGTTGAAAAATGTTCAAAATGTAGGTTTTGATTTCAAATTTTATATCCATCAATTATTTAATATTTTTGTTGAATCAATTACATGTTAATCATAAATCACATGTCTTTCAACCTACTAGAATTATGTATCACATCAAAATCTTCTTGAAATCATTGAGATTTTTTTTTGCATGTTATTATTTAAAAGTGCATGATTCACACTCAAGCATATTGATGCTTCACTTTCCATTAAATAATTACACTTTTAGGCTTATATATTATACATCATATAAATTATTAAATTAAACATGAATATATAATTATAATTCAAGTTTTGTTACTTAAACATGATTACAAATTGTCAAAGTCCTAAATTTTAACATGTTTGGTTTCATATAAAAAGAACATGATATTTTGATGTGACATTAAACATTAAACCACAATTTATATCCATACATACCTTAGTGGATTTGATATTATATAATTTTCATTATGTTCCTAACTCCAACAATTGGTAACATTGAATTGTTTAACATGATGGTAGTTTTAAGTTTCTATTGAAAATCAAAATCAAAATTAAATTATATGAAATTTTATTATAAATACTAAATTTTAAATGAAATTTAATATAATTAAATAAATAATGTAAATTTCTTGGTATTTTTAATTAAACAATGGGTCTAGCATTTATTATTTTAAAAAGAGTATAACAAATTATCATTAATAAAATATACAAATAAAAATATTTTAATACATTTCAATTTTTTAAAATTGTATATTTTTGTGCAATGTACATTTTATTTTATTTTAAATCATTTAATCATCATTAGTAGTGTGAAGTAGTATGAAGCCCAAGTTGATAAATATTATTATTTGGACCTTATTAAAGTTCACTGAATTTCCAAGCACATTGGGGATTCAGTGAACCTTAAAAGCTTTTGGGCCAATGGGGAGCACCCATGCAAACAAGGTGAATGTGGTAGCTCTTGGGGGACTAGATGGGATGAGAACTTTATTCATCCACCACCAATGGGGAAGCAATCGACATGAAGGTCAATTAGCCTTGGGGGTGTGGGTGTAGGTTAGGGATGGATAGAATGATGGATAAATGGATGGGGGGTGAATGAATGAATGGATGAATGAATGGATGGATTGGTGGGTGGGGGTTTATTGTAGGTGGGTGAGTGGATGGATGGAAGGAATACACAAGGACGGATGAATTTGGTGTGTGGATGGGAAGGTTGTTTTTTAGATGGATGAATTGGTCTATGGATGGAAAGGTTAGTAAATGTAGTAGGTACCTTAGATAGGTAGTTGGAAGAAGGGAAAAAAATTGGAGGCCAAAGCACTTTAAGGTACCATGTTGACCACTCTTTTTAACAAATCTTGCCAAAATGATGCTTTCTTTGCAAAAATGGGCTTTGGTAGCCCCAAATCTAAATATTTCAAATTTCTAACAATAATTTCTAAGTATGTTAAGTCTTCTAGCAAATTTCAAAATCATCTTTTGTTTCAAACCAAGTTTGATTTTGTCCAAAATTTGGCTACTAAAAAACCAAAAAAAAAAAACTCTTTTTAGCCATTTTGAAATAAAAAGTTAGCAATTTGGTTATTTTTTGCCTAAAAAATGTTTGATCCAAACCCTAAACCTAGTCCCCCCTCCCCATTTTTTTTTCTTGTTTGTTGTTGCTTTCGTTGTTGGTGATGTTCAACATTTGCACTTCCAACATTGCCAAGATCGAACGAATAAAAAAAAGGTAGATGAGGAAGAATCTTGTGTGAAACTCCTTTATTTGTTAGGATAGACAAATGCACATAAGGTACAATTTCATTTTTTTCTCTTTTTCTTTTGGGAGGTTTTTTTGAGGGTGGAGGGGGCATACTTTTGTTTTTTTGTTTTTGTTCCTAAGCGTGTAGATGAAAAAGCATGAAATAGCAAAGGGTCAAAAGAAAAAAAAGGGTACAACTCCTTTCTTTTCTTTATTTCTTTTGGAACATTATTCAAGCCTTGTACTTTTGTTTTTGTTCTTTGCATAAATGTGTAGATGAAGAAGCATGAAATGGTAGAAGGTCATTTTATTTTTATTTTTTGGGGTGTACTTTTTTGTTTTTTTGTTTTGTTTTTTTGCCTAGGTGTGTAAGGTAGAAAGACCGGTCATAGTACATTTAACGTAAGGTTTCTTGTTGTTTTTGAGGCCCCATTGTTTATGATGTGTCCAAAGAATTAATGGAACTCTCCTCTTTGTGCATATATTGCACTAAAAATCAACAAAAATTGATTAGAAGTGGAAAAATTATGGCCCCTTGAAATAGGGGGGGTCGATATTAAAATAAATTCTCAATAAAAAATATGTCACAATCTTAACATTAGGTTCGCAATCAGGTGTAGAATGCAAGGGCCCATGAGGCCAAGAGAATATGTTTGAGTGTGAAACACTTTCACAAATGGGGAAGAGTGCAAAAAATAAAGCCCAATGATTCTTAAGTGCACTTTCACTTTGGGAATTACACTTATGCAGGAGTCCCAAATGTTTAGAGCCTTGGTTGAAAAAGCAAACAAACACCAAATTAAACTCCTAGGATATCATTAGAAAGATCTTGAAGTGGAGATGCATAAAGTTCCTTTGCATTATTCATTTAAACTTGATATGCATGAGTTATGATCCAAAAAAAAAAGCCAGGAATCAAATTGGGAATTTGACTATTGACAATAAATCCCTTTAAAGAAGGGGTCAAATGTTCTCTGATTGAGGATTGCAATACACCATGGTAGAAGTGAATTTAATTTCTGTCAGATTATTTCATTTTACTATAACAACATATTTGCACTTCATATGCATGCATTCACCATTTCTACCTTAATTCTTAACACATTTCACTCTGCTATTCAATAAAACATTAGAATCATGGTTATTTCATATAATTAAAATATGCATTTTAGAATACATCAAAAAAAAATTACAATTCATTTCATCATATTCAAATACTATAAAAAATTCACACAACAATATGAACATAGAAATCATTACAAAAGTGTGTATTTATTTATTTTACTAAAAATTCCATTTTACAGCAAAATTCTATGTTTTATTGAAATAAAACCCAATACAACAAAACAAATATATGGTATATGAAAAACAAAGTTTGTACTCATCCAAACCATGTACTCATCCTACCCCCTCAACACATCGTTAAAAAAATATTTTTGAATGTTATAAGATATTGCCTTCACATGTTCAAACATGTTTGATTTGATGAATATATGAATGTTCAAAATTTTGGAACAATAAGAGTGCCAATTTTGGGATTCCCACTTGGGAGTCATGGGAAAAAGTGTCATTTGGATGTAGCCCTTATAGAAAGTCATAGAGTATACTATAGGGAGGGGAATGTTGCCTTTTCCTAAAGGTTAGGGCCATGTAAAGCTTGTGTTTAAGGTTGTTCCTATTGAGTTTGCCATGCCATTTGCATTCAACTTACATTAACCATCTTTCCTTGGTTGTGTAGGTTGACTTCATTTTGAACTTTTGCTTATGAGTTCATCATAGTCCCATCCTAGAACTCTAGCATGCCCTTTACCCCCAAGGAGCTACAAGTTAGGGAGCGTGCCTCAACTCTTTTTTTTCCCATTGTTTCACTATGGGACCCACATTTGGGTCTCTTAAAAAGTTTGGAAATGCATCAAAATAGTTCATAGTTTATTTTCAAACGCCTTAAAAAATCCTTAAACATTATTCAATTACCTTTAAAGTTACAAGATGGTTTTTAAAGCTTAAAATGGCAATTTTAAAACAATTCAAAACATTCAATTTGAACAACAAATGAAAAGTTTATACATGGATGAAATAGTAAGGGTCAAAATGAAGAAAAATGAAAAAAAAATGTTTTGCAATTCGAAAAAACATAATTTATTTTCTATTATTATTTACCTATTCTTTTGGTTTTTCATTTAAAAAATGGTTTATAAAACTTGAGAAGGTGCTCCTACAACATTTTAAATCATTCAAAATGGAGAAAATTTGAAAAAAATATACCAAAATGTTTAGTGGTAGGCAAGTGTTTGGTGATGGGTCAGTTACCCTAGATGAAGAAAAATGAAATCGCAAAAGATCAAAAGAAGAAAAAAATACAATTTTTTTTTTCTTGGAGATTTTTTGGGGGATGTAATTTTTGTTTCTTTTTTGCTTGAAGTGTATAGATGAAAAGGCATGAAATGGCAAAAGATTTTTTTAAAAAGGAATTTTATTTTATTTTATTTTATTTTGGAAGTTCTTTGAGCCTTGTACTTTTGTTTTTGTTTTTTTTGTTGAAATGTGTAGATGAAGAGGCATGAAATGACAAAAGATCAAAAGAAAAAGAGGTACAACTCCCTATTTTTTGTTTTTTTTTGGGAGGTTTTTTGGGCCTTGTACTTTTTCTTTTTTTTAATATTACTTAAATGTGTAGATGAAGAGGCATGAAATGGTAGAAGATCAAAAGAAAAAAAGGTACAATGACCACCCCCCCCCCCACCCTTTTCTTTTGGAGGTTCTTTGGGCCTTGTATTTTCTTTTTCCTTAAACGTGTAGATGAAAAAGCATGAAATTGCAAAGTTTTTTTTTTTTTTTTTTTCTTTGGGGGTGTGGGGGGGGGGTTTTTTTTTTTTTTTTTTTTTTTTTTTTGTTTTTTTTTTTTTTTTTTTTTTTTTTTTTTTTTTTTTTTTTTTTTTTTTTTTTT
>Ga0116227_10000638_pt1 | contig 70606 bp, 55 predicted proteins | sample S1TSphgellanicum_FD_89693 | JGI IMG/M metagenome (GOLD analysis project Ga0116227, IMG submission 89693) | Host-associated microbial communities from peat moss isolated from Minnesota, USA - S1T2_Fb - Sphagnum magellanicum MG | ecosystem: Host-associated > Plants > Peat moss > Unclassified... | reverse complement strand
CCTGAATGGGTTCCAAAAATAGTGCCGGCCATATGTCTTGATAGTCCATACGGCACGAATCGTAAAGACTCGCGTGGTACAATTAACCAACCGACCCTTTTAAACTTTACCTCCTTCTCCGCACTGTATATATACCTTTTTTCACTACTTAGTTGCACCAGAAAGTATGGGTTATATGACAACAACACGACAACGCAGCGTCTTCACTGAGAAGTAGAGAAAGTGTACCAGAACTTCCTCATTGTGGAAAGCAATTCAGGAACAGTGGCATTTTTTTGCTTTCAGGTGAGCGTGGACGTTCCTGATGTGAAAGGAAGAACTGAAATTCTCAAAGTGCATGCTAGCAATAAGAAATTTGAACCTGTTACTAGCAGCCTAATCATACCTCAACAATGATACAGCAAAATATTAGTTCTTTCTGTTCAACTGCCAAATTTCTCAATTGCCTTCATAATCTACACAAGTCAATGACAAAAACCAGAGAGAAGAAGAGAGTGTGCACAAACAGGAGATCTTGAGAACTGCATAGAGAAAGGAAGAACCTCTGGAGCTCGGTAAGCAGGCGTAGTGTACTTTCTGATGTTATCTTCCTGAAGACCCATCTCATCTGCCTTCTCAAAACGCTTGTGATTGGTTGAAGTGCTTCCAAAGTCACACAACTTCCATAAACCATCCGGACCCATCAAAATATTCTCCACTTTCAGATCCCTGGCAGAGAGAAACAACCCACATTACCACACAGAAAATATTCAATCACTACTGACCTCAAAGAGATCTCTCAAGGACACAATCCAATCATCCAATCCTGCAACTTGCCACAATTACAATAACAACCACAACCAGTAAGAAGACCCCAAAGAAGTAGAAGGCGCTCCCACTTCACATCTTATACAAAAAAAAAAATACAAAGAAAGCACAAAATGCACAAAAGTTGTGAAACCTCGACACTACATTACATCTGTCTGCTTTGTGTGCACATGATTTTTGGTCACCAACAGCAACACACACTCCAATCAATGTACATATACATAGACCTACATCACTGTGTGAGAGAGACCCTGAAAAATTCTCTGATTGCATCAAGAGCAGAATCAGAGCCATTTGAGGCAGATATTGATTGACGTTGGATGGGCATTTCCCAACCCTAAAAGATGATGATCTCGCTGCACCTCCGGATTCAACCCCTGACATTCTCAGGTGTTTCACGGCGTAATTCCTTCCTGTCTGCGCCTCCTTCGCCAGGTAAACGCAGGAAAACCCTCCCTGCGCTATGACACTGCGCACTTGCAGCTTCAAGGACCCGACTTCAACCGTCTTCCCTTCCAATGTCCCCCCCCCTTTGTTCCTTGGGCATGAACTGCTTGAGACGCCACATCCCGAACCCTCCTCTTCTCTTCTCTTCTCTTCTCGTTAGTTCTCTCCCCGACCCAAGATCCGCGCTTTGTCTCTCTCACACACGCTACCTTGACCGGTTCTCCAGATTTGAAAACTTGTTGGTTGGCAGATCCTGAGACTTTGGAGCTCGGAGCCAGTCTTCTTCCGGAACTCTTTTCTTTCTTCAATCTATTGAAGGCACAAGAAGAAGCAAAGCTCCACAAACTGGTTCAACCCATTCAGCACTTCTTTTTGCAAGATCCCTCATTTTTTTTCAATTTTTTTTTTTTTTTTTTTTTTGGCTCAATCTGGAGCAGGAGCAGCAGCAGATTTTCGCAAAAAAACTGCTGCAACACCCACCCACAACGCGGATCTGATGGAAGAAAACCAGACCCTCCTTACCACAAATGCGGCAACAACGCGGAGGAGAGGACAATGACGACGAACGAAAACAGAAAGCTGTGCACGGCAAGCAAACCCTCGTACAGTTGACTCCTCTCATCCATACTTCTCATCCACTCTTCTCATCCAACTTCTCATCCATCGTCATTCTCGAACCATCCTTCTTAATCCATATTTATCAATCCATCACAATTCTGCCTCCATATTTCTCATCCATCATATCTTTCTCATCTATATTTATCATCCATCATAATTCTTCCAACCATCCTTTGCTTCATATTTTTCATCCAACCTCTGGAACCATATTTCTCATCCATCATCATTCTCGAACATACTTCTCGTCCAACCAAATTCTCGAACATACTTCTCATTCATAGTTCTCATCCATCATAACTTGTGAACCATCCTTTTGCATCCATATTTCTCATCCAAAAAAATTCTCAAACATTCTTCTCATCCATCATAACTTGTGAACCATCCTTTGCATCCACATTTCTCATCCAACATTATTCTCGAACATACTTCTTATCCATGTCCTAATTCTTGATATGCTTCTCATTCATCCTTCCTCATCCATCCTAATTCTCGAACATCCTTCTCCTCCATATCCTAACAAGCGATTCCAGTCCTTTGCAGGCTACAAATTTACACCCTCCTTGTTTCCTCTCATCTAAAGGCTTGTTGTGTGGGCCAATAGTCTCACATCCATCTCGGCAAATCTGCACTAACACCTCCATGGCATCATGCAACTGCTCATACTAAGTGCATTCACACTTGGTGTTAAGGACTCTATTATTAAGTCTCCTAATACCAAGCTAGTCATTTAGAACCTAAACTTATTTATCATGAAGATTTTATGCTAAGTTAACATCATCATACAATATTACCACTTGAACATTTCATACCCACCCAATCCAGATATTGACCAGAATACTTGGTGATCAAATACCAGACTAATCAAATTACTTAATATGATTGTAGCTTAAGGGATTTTTATAGGCCCCTAGGTAATAATAATAATAATAATAATAGGTCTATTTTCTAAATATGAGGATTTTTGAAAGATGATATTTGGGCTTGTGTTGAAACTTGAGATTAGTTATCATAGAGTCATAATAATATCTTGAAGGGTTTTGATTTAGGGTTTAGGGTTGAGATTAGTTATAGAGTTATAATAATATCTTGAAAGGGTTTTGATTTTGGTTCGTTTTTTTTTGAAGAACTGAAGAACATTGAAAACAGGGTTGCATGGTTTCTTGCAGAACTGTGCAAGGCTGAAAAAGGTGTGACAGAGCTCGTTAGTTAGTTAGGGGGTGTTAAGTGCCCCGCCCAGCCTGATGGCATTACCCCCACACACATAACCTCCCATCTTATGTTACAAGTATCAAGGTGGGTACAGCATGTCAGGTAGCATGTACCAAGGGTCTCATAATATGCCCCAAGAGTAGCATGTTACTTGATCCATGGCTGGGGAAAGGCTCTGGATTTATGGAATGTACTCTAATAGTTAAATAAAATTTTAAATATAAGCTTCACTTTGAAAATGGTAGAGCTTGCTTCATCACCCATGCTCGGTGAGAGGGGAGTGAATGCACACTGGTTAAATATCTACCTATCTTGAAGGTTGTTGTGCCTTGGAAGTAAGTAGCAAGGGCAGTTGTAGGAAAGGTTTTTTTTCTTCCTTTCAAAAATTAATTGTTAATAACCAAATTTGGCTAAATACAATACAGTACAATTTGTCTTGTGCGATACAAGAATGTCTTTACTCTTCACCTTGTTTTTTTTCCTTTCAGATGCTTGCCTTATTCAATTGTAAAAAGCTCGGCGACTACTAGTGTACTCAAAGGCATCTTATGTGGCTTGAGTGACACAGCACCCACTGGTGCACCATCCAAAAAATCATCCTGTTCTGGGATTTCATGGATGGGATGAAACTGTTCCCCAGGGGACAGTTTACTTGGTCAGAGCTTGAGTAGCTCAGAGCTTCAACAGTGCCAGGTACACAAGAGCTTCAAGGACTAGGAGCTTCAAGAGTGCCCCAACAACAGGAGCTTCAATGTGGTGGTAGTAGGAGCGCAAAAGCAAAAGGAGCTCAAGTGGGAGCTTGAAGTTAAGCTCCCTTCTCCTCCTCCTTCATTTTTTGCATTTTTTTCCCCTCTTTGTTGTGGAAGACTGCAGGCTGCTTATCATCATTTTGATGTATTCTTGTAGGCGTGAAACAACGATGACGAGCAACGTAGCTGCTGATTGTCGTTCTCTTATGGTTATGCAAGAACAAAAGAATGAAAACGAGCAATCACACTATTCATCGTCATCCTTTTTTTTTCTTTTTTTTTCTTTTTTTGCAACTATGAAGGAAATTGATGAGTGCAACTCGTCGTCCTTTTCAAATTCTAAGGTAGGCACAAGTAATGACAAGAAGCAACTGATGTTCATCATCATTTTAGTTCTTTTCCAAGAAAAAAAATAACGACGAGCAATTGTGCTATTCATTAACATTTTTTTTTACACTATGAAACAAGATGATGAATTGTGCTCGTCATTTTTTTCAAGTTCCTAGGCAAGTATTAAGCAAGTCTTTTTTTTTTTTTTTTTTTTTTTTTTTTTTGCAGCTATGAAAAAGGACATAACTCGTCATCCTTTTCAAGTTCCAAGGTAGGCGCTCGATAACGATGACGAATGTTGTTTTGGTTTTCAGGATTTAGGGTAACAATTTATTTTTGAAGCAACCACATATTTACCATATAATGACATGTTCCCCATTTTAGGCTAGGGTTGTTTTGGACTTGAACATTTTTTGCACATTTTTGTAACACATGTCACCCATTTTTATTTATTTAAAATATTTTACTTTCATTTTGCACCATCTTGTGTTAATAGTTAGAAATGCATTCTCGCATATTTTTATATGTATGCTTGACAAATTTATCACAAAAAACGATTTTAGTCTTGCACTCAAACCAAAAATCTTTCTTTGCCCCCAAAAATTAGAAGTTCAAACCTAAAAAGGAAAGTAATACCCTCATGAGGGTATTATGTAAGCACCATGAATTGAATTATTTTGGTCCAAACTATTGGAGGGGTATTGCTTATGCCCAAAATTACTCAATGCACATGCAATACCCTTATTAGGGTATATTATAAATCCTTTGGGCTCCATAACATATTTAAAGAATCCTACATGGGTATTACATAGCCCTAACAAAACCTAGAAGGAATGTAATACTTTCATGAAGATATTATGTAAACAATATGAATTAAATGATTTTAATCCAGGCTATTGGAGGGGTATTGCTTGTGCCTAGAATTACTCAATGGGTGTGCAATACCTTTTTTAGGGTATATCTAAAATCTTTTGGGTTCCATCACATATATATCGAAACCTCGAGGATATTGCTTAAACCTACAAGTAAAACAATAACCTTTGGGCTCCGTAAAATATCTTTTGGAATTTGGAAGGTTATTGCATAGCCTTAACAAAACCCAAAAGGAAAATAATACCCATGTCATTTTGCAATAATATCATAAACCATGAAACAATTTTTAAAAAAATCATACTTATTCCATGCTCATTATTTATCATACCAAACATATTGATTCAAGTAAATGAGGGTATTGTAATTACACTTCAAAACTTTGTTGAAATAAAATTATATATCATCAATGTGGCAAATATTACAATACCTTCATTTAATATACCAATAATTTTGCGTTGGTCCATTAAACAATTCTTACCATTTATGAGCTTGAAAATGTCTTTCAATTATATTTAATGTTTACTTTAAAATTTTAACATAGAATAATCATTAAGATATTATATTATAAAAATGCCATAATAATAATAAATCCACGTGTCAATTAATTAAGTATATCATTTTTGATATATTGTAAAATAAATTTTACATTGAGGTAGGAAAATACATTTACTAAATGTACATGATATTATGTACTTATATTTCAGAATTCAATTAAAACCTTGATTCTTAAACCTTAACCCTAAACCTTGATTAAAAAAGTCGAAGTTCTTAAGTTGAAGGATTTTGTTTATGTTCCAAAAACAAAAAGATACAACAAGGAAAATGACTTTGTTGATGCTAGGGTTGATGAAAGATTCCTATGGCTTGTTTGGCAATATTGATCAATGACACAATGTATCGTTATTTTGCAAAAAATTCCAACTGCATTTTGGAAGTAACATAACTCAATTATGCATAAGGTCCTAATTCTGCAAAGAGGAAACAACAAATGTACTTGGCAAATGACCTTATGCAATATCAAATTCTATGATCATTAGAAAACATTTCCAATGGACCATTGCATGAAGAAGGGGGAACATATGGTGTTTACTTTTATTAAAATGATTATTTTGATGTTCATATATTTGATGAATTTAGTTTTAAAAAGGAAATCCCTAGATGTTTATCACTAGTAGAAATCAACCAAAATGTAACCATTCTATTTATGACTATATGCAACTTGTAATCATTTACGACTAGATTTACGAATATTTACAACTACAAAACCAACTTTCAACTATTTTGGTCATATTCACAACTATGATACAACTATTAGAAATTTCATCCTATTGGTTGCATTCTAAAGGTATTTTACAATGACATAGGGGTATATTTTCATGTATATACTAAAATTATATATATATATATAATATGCATACATATGTATATTGTTCATATAATGAATTTCAAAATTAATATTTGAACTTTGAATTTTTTTTACTTTAAATCTGAAAATTGTTATTTCAATTGTCTAGAACATTGTTTGAATTTGAAAATTTTGATTTGAATATAATATTTTAAATTTACATTAAAAAAGACTTATTTGATCTAAAAATTGATTTTGAATTCTAAACTAATATTTTCAAATCCAAAAATTAGTATTTCAATTCAGAAAATTATTAATTGATCATAAAAATGGACAATTTTTATTTTGAATATTTTTATGTGAATACGAAATTTTATATTTCAGCTCTGAAAATTTTTTGTTTAAATTTTAAATAATCATTTGATTTGAACCTGAAATTTAAATTCCAAATTATAATTTTGGATTCTCAAAATTAGTACTTCAAGTCTGAAAATTAGTAATTGAGTCTAAAAATGGACATTTTAATTTTAAATATTATTATTTGAATATGAAAATTAACATTTCAATTCTGAAAATTTTTATTTAAATTCAAAACACTTATTTGATCTAAAAATTGATATATGAATTCTAAATTAATATTTTCGAATCTAAAAATTATTATTTCAATTTTAAAAACTTTATTAAGTTTAAAAATCGGCAACTTGATTTTAAATATTTTTATTTGAACTTGAAATTTGATATTTGAATTGTTAAGTTTAAAATTTAAAACTTAAGAAATTATTTGACTTTAAAGTTGAAATTTGAATTCCAAATTATTATTTTGGATTCTCAAAATTAATATTTCAATTCAGAAAATTATTAATTGAGTCTTAAAATGGAAATTTTAATTTTGATTATTATTATTTGAATCTGAAAATTAACATTTCAATTCTGAAATTTGTTATTTAATTTCAAAAACTTATTTGATCTAAAAATTGATATTTGAATTCTGATTTACTATTTTGGAATCTTAAATTTATATTTTAATTCAAAAAATTATTGATTGAGTTTCAAGGGTTTTTTCTACTAGTGTTATCCATAATAAATCATTTTTATAAATAATTATAAATGATTATGCTTATTAAATCTAAGTGACATTAAATAATTATTGTTATAACATAGATTTGTATATTATATTATTTATATTCTTGTATTGGAAGAAATTAATTAATTAAATTAATGTGACATTACTTTAAAATCATTGTAATTACTTCAGATAAGAATTAATTAGTATGTGCATAATTATTTTCTAATTGAACATAGTTATCCACACTCTTTAATTTATAACTTCAAACCTGAAGTAAAAATTTGGAAAAACTATAGTGTAGTTAAAATAATTATTTTACTGGCTTTAATTTCACGAATTATTATATAATAACATTATCTTTAAAATTTTGTGATTAATCATCTATGATAAATATTTTATAGTAATTGTATAATAATTATGAAAATTAATGTTATGTTTAACAAATTATTGTATTTATAGTTTATAATTACCAAAAGAAAAAAAATACTTGACCTATAATAATTTTTACAACAATAAATGTAATTATACAATAAGTAATGTAATTAATTGAATAATAATTTTTAAAAAATTATTGTAAAATTTTACTTTCTAATAACAATTGTTATTGCATTATTTATAATTTAAAAATAAATATTACAAATATTTAATTTTAAACTATAGTCATTAAATTATTTTTAAATTGATTATATTATATATAATTCAATCAGATTCTGAAAAGTAATAAATATTTTTAAATATTTTATTATTTATGAGTTTTGTATTAATAACTTGTGAGTAACTAAATAGCTAATTTATTAAATATTAAGAAATTATTACTTATTTAAGTAATTGATAATGAATAATGAATATTTATAATGTATAATTTATAATTGAAATATATGTAACTTTCATCATTATTAATTAAATGATTATCTAATTATTTAGTATTTGAATTGTTTAAAAATCTAAAAACTAATAAAGTAAGGCATGAAGAAAGTTTTGGAATTATAATTTAGTTTGTAAGGAAGTTGCAATTTCAAAATTTATCCCATATTGTTTGTTCTTCATTCCTATTTTGAACACTATATAAACAAAAGGGATGTGCCCATCTAATTTCACATTAAGAAATTTGTGCACATGAGATGAAATAATCAAAAGGCTCAACCCAAATCATAAAAACAAATAATGCACAATTCTAAAGTACTTACCTCGCCAACCTACTTATCTATTTAGCTAGGTATGTACTTAGTTTGACTTACCCATCTAGGTCGGCTTATGTGCCTACCTACCTAAATACCTACCTATATGAATAGGTATAGCCTAAGAAGGTAGAACCTACCTACTTACTTTTTTATGTAGGTAGGTAAGTAGGTAAGGATTGTAGACACCTATTTATGTACTTACCTAGGTACCTACCAACCTAATATTAATATTTTTATCAAATTAATTTTATTTTTTAAATGTCACATGACATATTTACATTGGGTCACGTGTCATAATATAATATCATCCTATTTGAATTAAATGTCTTAGATTATTTCAAAATAATAATAATTTAAATAATCAAATATTAAAACATGTGGCAACACATGATTTGCCTTCAATTGTGACCAAAATAGTTGTGTCTTAGTTGCATGTGTCAATACGTATACAATGGAATCAAAGGATGAAATGTATTTGTTGACTCTTTTTTTCATACAATACCTTTTATCATTTGCTACTAATTTATCACATACAATTTGTTTTAGGTGACTAAAAGTATTTTAATTGTAAAATGTTTCTTGCAACTAAAATTTAATCGCAAAGAATATTTGAAAATACATGTTTTTCTTCTAATGTATTAAGTTAAAAACTGAAGCAATAGCTTGATTATATTCAATTAGGGTAGGATGATAACATCATTGAATTAAGGGTATCTGAAAAGTGAAAACCACCTAGAGCTAAGATGCATGAAAATGGAGCTTGGGCACATTCACCCAATGTCCAAAATGATCCTAGTACTAATATTTGATAATCATAGACAAGTTTAGTCACATGAGGTAACATACAAATCATATGCATGAAGGACATGATTTCTACCACCTATTTGACAAACTACCTAATGCCCATGTTTTTTCTTAGAGAATCTAATGTATTTTTTTATCGAAATGTTGATTTGATGATTTGGGTGGTGAATATCTTAAAATAATTCCATTCACAATAGAATCATTGTTGTGCTCAACGAGAGTTGAGAAAGTCAACATCATCATGCTTCATGTAGTAATAACTTAATCACAGTAACCATAATGATGTCTAATTATTTGGTGCATTCAATTTGCATAAGGAATTGCACGGTCGAATCATGTTTAACTTTTTAAAGTGTCAAGAACATTGCATAACAATTTGGCCCTTCCAAAGTTTTCAAATCCACACAAATTCTAGAATGGCTTCCAAGAGCTTATGAACATTTTCATACCCAATTATTTATTAGTCCAAATCATACCCAAAACGAGATTTGAAGGTTTCTTGGAGGCTTCCAAAAGCAAACCCTCTTCTGTGAATACACAACAACTTGAAACTAATTCCTTGTAATCAATTATCATTTTTAGAACACTATGAAAGTTAGATATATTATTGTTGTTTATTTCTGTTGTTGCAATGATAATGGTGTGGTGAGACATGGAGAATGTACTTCCTTTGCCCTATGATTTACTAAAATGTTCACATGTTATTTTAGAATAGATTCTGGTTTTCCACTACAAAGAAAATTTGGGCTTATTCAATGTGCAAATGCATACCCAAGTGCTTGCATATGGGTGTTTAAAAGGATTATTTGAAAATTTCTATAATGTTGTCACCAGATTAGGCATCTACTTTCAACGTTATTATTACACTTCATCATCATTTAGTTAAAAAAAACTCCACCATGAATCTCTTATCAATTTATTGGGTAGAGAATTTCCAACAAACTGGAGAGTAGGCAATTTCCTTCTTCATCTTTGTTTATTAGCCAAAAAAAACATAACAATTGTGTGTCTAATGTGCAGCTAATGTGGGACACTACAAACTGTGAAAGAGCCGAAGGTTACATCTAATATAAATTATAAATCTTCATATTAGTATTTTGTTACCAAATTCCAAGTAATTACATAATTTATATATTGGTTTTGTCGCAACCCTAGCTTTGGGCTCGCGACCAAGGCATAGGGAATTGCAAGGGTGCGGGCCAAAAGGAAGCCTGGGAGTTAAGCCAAGAGGAAGCCCGAGAGTCACATCACATACTCCCGGGAGTGTAAGAAAGTGTGAGGGAGTGTGAGGGAGTGAACACTCACATTCCCAAGGCAACTCCCGCTTTGGGAGATGGAGTCCCGGTGGACTTCTAAAACTTCAGAGAGCGATCACAGGGGTCAAACCTCAATGTCTTGTGGCGTTCTTTATATCATTGGAAAGCTCTTGGAGCGTAGATGTCTAAAATGGGCTCTCATTGCTCATTTGAACATCTGAAACACAAGTTATGGTCAAAAAAAGTGCCGGGAGTCGAATTGCCAGCTTGACTCCCGACCAAAAAAAGTCGGGAATCGACCCGATTTACTTAGCTGCAGGGGGCGTGCCACATATTGTTGGAAAGCTCTCGACGAGAGCTACAACTTTGCTACAGACTGCATCGCAATTCGAGGTCTGCTCGCAAAGTTATGGGCCTCCAAAGTCGCGGGAGTCCCATTTGGCGCGATTTCGAGACTCCCACTCGGGAGTCCCGGGAAAAATAGTCATTTGGATGTAGCCTCCGTGGAGAGCTGCAGAGTATACTATAAGGGGGAAGGTAGTGGCTTCCCCCAAGTTCGGGCCGTGGTGAGTCTTGTGTGTCCGTGTTGCCTGTGGCTCGTCCTAGCACCAAGGGTGTTCCGACTTTGCACCAACCACTTTGTGTGGGTTGTGTGCAGGCCCATGTGAGTGAGTGAAGCTTGTCAACTCTTCCTAGTCCCATCCCGGAGCTCCAACACGCCCCTCTACCCTTCAAAGTGTTGTGAGTTAGGGAGCGTGCTCCAACTCCTCTTTCTTCCGTTGTTTTCCTACTTGGGCTCACATTTGAGCCCTTTGAGGAGTTGGGAGTGCGTCAGGTTTCATGGTGCACTATTTTCACTTTTCATTTTGAAAATTTATAATTTTATTTGAAGAATTTGACTCATAACTCATTTGGATTACAACCCATTAATTATGGCCATTAATGATGTGATAATGTCTTAATTTTGAAAGGTTTTAAAACTTGCCTATTGTTTCACTCTACATGTTTAAATTTCTAATTTTCATGAGGTATATCAATAGGTACTCAAAGAAAACCACAACAAAAAAATTCGAAAAAGATTACAGAATTTGACCCAAATTTGGGTTTTCAAAAACTTTCTAAATTGGTATTACACATTCAATGTTACACACACTAACCATGGCATTGCCAATGCCTTCAATGGGTTGATGATTTCTAAAAAAAATCATGTAGTGTAACAACCACCTTTGATGTAGGGAATGCATGAAAATGGAAACAAAACTATGATTAAAAAATTATTCTGCATTTAACTTTCTATAAATTAATAGTATCTTAGTTTATAATCATCATAAATGCAAGGATTTAAATAGTGGATCCTAGGTAAAATCATGTTGCATCCATTACAAGATTATTACACATCATAACCCAATTGATGAGCTGATTACTATTTAAAAAACATTTGGAGCACAAATTTTAAACAATGATAATTGGAAGAAATTTCAAGGTTTTAGAAGCCTCACTTGAAAAATGCACTTCTAAAAAATACCCCACCTTTGCCCCCACCTTCTTTTTCCATCGAATGTTTAATTAAAATTTCTACCAAGTTAAAATAATTATGCAAATATTATATCTCTATAAATGCAAAAAATATCATTTCACACACTAATAAACTAAGTATATCATCACTTAGTACATTGTAAACTAAAATTTACATAAAATTTATTTACAAGGACTAAACTTACATAATATTTTTAACTTATATTTCAATTTTCAATTACAATATTTTAATTTACATAGAAATAATATTCAATTACATGCATTAATAAAATATACTATGTTAATAACTTATCTTTTGGAAATTTTTAATTTTCATTAAAAATAAATTTTACCAAAAAAATTGCACTATACATAACCATGGGTATATATATATATAATCAATTCTTATCTTATTTAAAATAAATATGAAGACATTTATATGTATTAAAATGAATCAACAATTTAATTCCATAATATCATTAATTATATATAATGTATTATTCGATATGTTATAAATAACAATATATTTAGACCAATATATAAGCCCATATTATACATCATAAAAAATAAAATTTATAATAAGACTTGTGTTATATTTTTATAATATATATAATATTAAAAATATATATATATAATTATTTAAAGCTAGAAATTATTTATTATATGTCAAAAGAATTTAAACAAATGTTCAATCATACATAGGATTAATATTTGGGAGAGTCCATTTATATTATTATGTGAACCATTCAAAAAATAAAAAATCATATGTTTTAATTAATTTTTTTATAAACGCATTAAAATATTATTAAATTAGAGACTTTATATTTATATTTTTTGAAATGAATTTACAACTTTAAGAGGGAAAGACATAAATATGTACATCATTGAAAAATTGTTAAGCATGAATTTTTTTTTTTTTTTGAAAAATTATGAATTCTAACGTTAATTAGTAAATTTTACATTAAACCCTAAACCCTTGTACCATCAATGTGATCAATTTTGCATTACATTCATTTTTTATATATGTTAAATCATATTGTAAGGTGAATAAATAATTGTCAGGACTTTAACCTTGGGCTCACAACCAAGGCAAGGGCATGGAAAGGTGCCGGCTAAAAGTGCAACTTAGGAATCACATTCACATTTCCGAGAATGTAGAAGAATGTGAGAAAATGGGCCCACACTATCTCAAGTGTATTCCCATTTTGGGAGTTGGAATCCTGATGGATTTTTGAATTTTCATAAAGTAGTTTGAAAGGGTCAAAACTCATTGGATTGAGAACTTCTTTATACCATTAGAAAACTCTTATGACATAAATGTCTACAATGAACTCGCATGATCCATTTGAGTGCTTAAAACACAAGTTATGGTCAAAAAAAAGGTCGAGAGTCAAAGTGTCAATTTGACATTCAACCACTAAAAGTTAGGAATCACCTTGAGTTATGTGCATGCAAGAAGCATGCCATATATCGTTGAAAAGCTCTCGACAAGGGTTAAAACTTTGTTTTGACCTCATCTCAATCAAAGGTTTGCAAAAGAGGTTATGGGGGTCTATAGTGGCAAGAGTTTTAATTTCAGAAATTGCGAGACTTTCGATTTGGGAGTCCCAAAAAAAACATCATTTTGGTGTAGCCGTCATGGTGAATCATAGGTAATGTTATCAAGGGGAAGGTGGTGGCTTCCCCCAAGTTCAAGTTGTGTTGAGTCTTGTGAGTCCGTGAATGCATGTGGTTCATTTATGCACCAAAAATGTTCCAACTATGCACTAACCAACTTGTTGTTTGGTTTGTGCAGATTAATATGAATAATCGACACACTTGTCACTTGTCTTAATCCTCATTTTGGAACTCTAACACTCCCCTTTTACCCCCGAAATGTTGCAAGGTAAGGAATGTGCCCCAATTCCTTCTTCTGTTGTTTTCACTTTGGGACTTGCATTTGAATTTTTTCGAGTTTGGGGGTGTGTTAATAATTTTGAAAACATGAATTCATGATATATTGGCAAGGAATCAAATATTTTTAAAATATTCTTTTGTTTCATGGCGAATGCAAATATCCCATGATGATGCAAATATTGCATTTAAATTCCATTTTTTTTTTCAAATGACCTTGTACCATCAATGTGAAGAACTTTGCAATACTTTCATGTACTCAAATCAATATGTAAGGCATGTTATATTAGCATGGAATAAGTATTTTTAAAAATATCATTTTGTTTCATGGTTTAAAATATTATTGCAATATGATGCAAGTATTGTTTTCTTTTTAGGTTTTGGTATGGTTATGTAATACCCCTACAAGTTTTAAAAGATATGTTATAGAGCCTAAATGATTTATGGGATACCTTGCAAGAGGTAATGCATGTGCATTAGACATTCCTATGCATGACCAATACCCTTTTAATAATCAAGACCAAAATAATTTAACCCACGTTGGTAGGGTTATGTATTACCCTTCCAAGTTTGAAAATTCATGTTATGGAGCCCGATGTACTTATGGGATAACTTATAAGGGATATTATAGGTGTATTATGAAGTTTTGAGCATTAACAATACCCTTCCAATAGTGTAGACCCATGGTGTTTAATTACTGAATACCCAGGGTATTGGTTTCCTTGTAGGGTTTGGTATGATTATGCAATACCCCTTCAAATTTGAAAAAATATGATATGGAACCCCATGTATTTTTGGGATACCCAATAAGGGAGTAATGCATGTGCATTGAATATTCCTTGCCATAAGCAATACCCATTTGATATTTTAAACTAAATTAATTTAGCCCATGGTGTTTATTGGATACCTTAAGTAAGGTATTGCTTTGCTTATGGGTTTTGGTAGGGCAATGCAATACCCCTCCAATAGTGTAGATCCATGGTGTTTAATTATTGAATACCCTAATGAGGGTATTAGTTTCCTTGTAGGTTTTGGTAGGGCTACGCAATATCCCTCCATGTGTCAAAAGATAAATTATGGAACCAATGTATTTCTAGGATACATTAAGAGAGGTATTGCATGTTCATTGAACCTTTTTGGGCATGAACAATACCCTTTTGATAACCTAGACCAAAATAATTCAACCCATGGTGTTTATAGTGTAGCCCATTGAAGGTATTACATCCCTTTTAAGTTTTGGTAGGGCTATGCAATATTCTTCCAAGTTTCAAAAAATATGTTATGGAACCCAATGTATTTTGGATACCTTGCAAGGGGTATTGTAGGCGTATTGAGTAATTTTGTGCATGAACGTTATCCTTCCACGTGTCAAAAGATATGTTATGGAGCCCAATGTACTTTTGGGATACCTTAAGTGGGGTATTGCATGTTCATTGAGTATTTTTGGGCACAAACTAAGGCCTGGCTCACATCGCTGGAAACTCCTCCTCAGATCATTTTGCTTCAGGAGCACCACGTCGGGAAGGTGGAAGATAGGGACCCCGCCAAAGGGGTGGAATTCTGGCAGGGAGAGGCGTTCTGGAATGAAGGAATTCCCATGGGGCGCTCCCAGAGGACAAGGGCGGGCACAGCGATCCTGTTGGACAAAACTGTCGCCCCTTTCATCATAGACCACGGCATCCTGGACGCGGGTCACGCCTAGTTCATCACACTGCAACCTCCAGGCGAGGAAGCGTTAACCATTATTAACGTTTATGCGCCTAACCTCTCCACAGATCGCGCCCAGCTCTAGCAAAAGGTGAGCCATGCAAACCTCATCACGGATCATTTCATTCTGGGAAGGGACCTCAACCATCAGGAGCCCTCGGAAGCCAGCAATTCCTCAGGCACAAGACAGCTGAGCAGGAAAGAGACTTCCGTTTGGCACCACATGACCCTCAAGTACGGGCTGTCCGATGCCTAGGAATTGGACAACTTTCACAAGCTCACAAAAAAAGCTTTCACATTCGATAACGGCCAGCAAGGGTCTTCCTCTGCGTTGTCCCGCATTGACAAGTTCCTGGTCTCCCAATCGGTGGAGGAGAGAGGAGGGCGAATCATGGCTTCCGCCTCGGTGAGGAAGCTCACGAACCACTCGCCACTCACCATCTCGATCTGGGGGACCCATCAGACTGAGCACGGCAACCGTCCACGCTACTTCAACCTTTCAATCCTAGGTGAGGAAAGGGGGAGAAAAGAATTGTGGGAGGCGTGGACTGGTGACCACCCCCCTCCCCTCACTCCCTCACAGAGATTCGATTGGCCGGCCTGGCTGGAGGCAGCGACCGACCAAGTGATGCGATGCAATGCACGCCTCTCGAAAGAGAAAACGCGTGCCCAGGGAGCTTGCATTAGAGCTTTCTCCAAAAAGATACAACTGGCCCCTCTAATAGCCTAGGCCAAAATAATTCAGCCCATGGTGTTTATAGTGTAGCCCAATGAAGGTATTGCATTCCTTCTAGGTTTTGGTAGGGTTATGCAATACCCCTTCAATTGTCGAAATAGATGATATGGAACCCAAACTATTTTAGGGATACCTAGAATGAGGTATTGCACATTCATTGAATATTTTACTTTATGAACTTGAGTACAACATGCATTAAATGCATTTAAATTGAACTAAGGTTTTGTATTGCTTTGATTATCCACTTGATTTGCAATACCCCCATGGGAAACACTCTATGAGTAGAACTTGCAATACCCTTATATAAAGGGTGTTAAATACTTTAATTAACCCCTTAATTATTTGTTTGAATGAACAAGAGCAAGCTCCATGCAATACCTTCATTTTATTCATCCCTCATTGTTGTTGACTGTTGGGGGTCTATTGGAATGGCAACCATGTAGGTAAGTGTAACTATTGTAGGTGGGGTTTGGTAGGTACTTACTTAAAGTGTTGATAGGTAGGATGGTGGAAGGGTGGGTAGATGGGTGGGGATGAGAGTAGCACATTTTAAATTTATAGGTGAGTGGGTGGATGGGGAAGAGTCTACTTTTAATTTAAAAGTGATATATTTTAATTTATCACTGACCTACTCACCAGCCCTATCAATTTTAAATTAACACCCCAGCCCTAGGGCATTACACTACACATAATGGTTTTCATGTGACCTTTCTTCCCTTCTATTAGTTCCCTTACAAGGCACAATGCACAGGTCTTCTTGGGTCTACCTGACCTAACCATGGTTGAAAATTCACATGCCCATTGTGTTGGCACATCATGAAAACCATTACATTATGGAAAGTGCTGGGTACATGCCATTGTGCCCGCTGCCCAAACCGAAAATTTTGGCTCACCTTACCTTGCTTGCCCAAATTTCTCAAATGCACACACCTTACTGGGCATCATGGCGCCTGCACCCAGCACATTCCTTAATACACTCAAACTCAAACTACAGCTTGCTTGCTTGAGTCAATTTGAGAGTAAGCACAAGAGGCAACATTTAGGTTGTTATACTTTACAATTGGGATAGCAAGTTTGTCCTACCCTTCAAGGGGCATGAAAGTGGTTTGCAGTGGAATGGAATTCTACATGCAATGGAATGTAGTGAGCTTTGTGGATAGCAAGTGTAATACAGTATCCATATCTCAACATAAGCTTCCAATGGAAGTGATGCTCTCTTGGATGTAGTGTGTATCAGTACTGTATCATTCCATTGTAGTCTAGGAGCTCAAAGCAGATGTGCTTTGTGCTTACAGATTCCTGGAGTAATGGTACAGATGCTGGAGTAATAGTAGCTCCATGGGTTGCTTGTGCAGCTACGGTAGCATCTTTTGTGAGTGTGGTCTTGCTCCACTCTCCTCAAAAACTGCAAACAAAGCCAAAAGTTCTCACCCTAACCCATGATCTTCCTTTCGTACAAGCCAACCCTCCTGTCTCTTTGATTCATTGTCTTAACCATTGATCCTCTTTCAGAAGAGATTCCGCAGTTTTTCGTTTTCTTAGTCAGAAAATCCAACAAAGTTCTGAATCTCACCTTTTGACACTACCCTGAAGATTTGCACAATCAGCTTTGAGTGTTTAAGGAATAATTATCACAATAAAACAGCTCCTGTTTTGAGTTCTTACAATTTGCCAGATTCCTCCCCACCACCCCAACATGTGTACCACACACACCAATATTTGAGATTGGAGTTCCAGTAGATTCAGAGAGGACCACAATCCAAATCAAACAATTCCAACACAACAAATGCCATTGTACCAGACTTAATAAAGTCTGGATCATCTGTATTCTCTCCATGAAAAAAGGGTAAACTCAATGTTTGGCACATTGGTCCAAGACTAGTTGTTAACTTCTCCACTCCACATAAATCTATTCAATGTTTCACAAGACCAGGGTGAAGATCTCAGCTGACAAATCAATGTGCAAATTGTGAGGTAAATCTGGTGAACCCTGAAAACTGTCTATCTTTTTGCAACTGTTGTTTGTTGGCAAAACTCAGGATGTTGACAATGAGGTGCTCTACAGACTCATCCTGATTTTTGTGAAGTAGTAATGCGAAGCAAGTCTCCTGTAATTTTGAACTATCAGTGTGTTTGGACATGTGAAATTGTTTGTTTGTTGATAATTCACTAAAGTCCAGGGTAGCAGATTGTCATTTTTCTCTCCCACATTATATGACATAATCTTCTGGGTTATGGTCAAAACATTCAAAACAGTGACCGAAATGTGTCAATTGAACATGAATTTTCTTAAAACATCATTGAGTCTGTCACCTTAATGTTGTGGAATGGCCTTGGTTGGGTGCATTGCCTGAGCTCACCTTAACAGGCTGGCACATTACCCAACAGAATGGGCAGGGGCTTGACCATTCTATAGTACAAAATATGGCAGCAGATTTGGATCATCAACCTCATTTTGGAGTGAAATTGTTTGTGAAGTCTGTCCAAAACATACAAGATCTCCTGCACTTTCAAGCATAAACATTTTGAAATGAACAAGACAGGATGAAAGCAAAGAGCAAAGCAATTTTGACCTGCAGAGATGCCTTGGGTGAATCGTCAAAAGAACCCTTAGGTGAGAACTTTCTTTCTGTTTGTAAGGGTAATAGATAGAGAAAGGGTTCACACAATAACAGTTGTTCTCAATCTTCAATGCATTGTGGTCACATTTAGATTCAAATCTCTTTTACATAAATCATTGGAGCTACAAAATTTCCTACTTTTTATACTACTGAGATCAAATACTAGATGTCTGTTTTTCAGTGCAAAACATCAAATTGAAAATGAAAAATTATAACCAAATCCCATTCATTGTATACTACAGGCCCAAATGAATAGGCCAAGGACCCAAAGAAAAAAAAAAGAAGCTTCAGCCAAAAACAAGAAGCAGCTTTCAAGTTTCAAACTACCAACAACAGCAGGCTCACTAAGACATCGATCAGCAGCAGCTGACATCATTGATTTCCCAGCTACAAAAATTCCTCCAATTTCTCCATTCTACTCCTCCTTGAAGACAAAGAAATCACATTCCTATTGTACAAAAGACTAGTGAGTATAGATTAGGGTTACCATGTCTCATGCCCAGTAATCAAAGAAAGAAAAAATTCCCCAAGTCATTGATGATCTTGATTTCTCTGTAGTGATGGGGACCCACAGAAGAAGCTTTAGATTAAGAGAGAGCTGAGAAAAAAGGATGCAAGGGATAAACTGGAAAGGATAACAGCAAAGGGACTACTAGAGAGATCTGATAATGAGGAGAAAGAATCACATATTCTGGCGCTCCAGTAGAATGTGATTGAGAGATTTCATAGGAGACTTTGCAACAACAATTAGAGCTGGGGAGGGAGGGTGAAAGGATAATAATTTGGTTAAGGAATGGGAGAGCTTCGGCTACGGCGGAGACGGATGCCTCCTTTGAAATCAGGAGTAGGCCTTGGTAAGATGAGCACAGCTGCAATTCCACCAGCAAGAGCTGCAGCACCACCCAGTAGAAAAGCAGGCAAGTTACCGCCACCAAAGAGCTCATCCCATGGACCACTGCCCACAGAGACGATCATTTGAGGAAGGACAACAGCAAGGTTCAATACACCCATGGACAATCCTTGACCTCCCCCTACTCTCTCTGTGAAAGTGGCAGTCAATGCATAAGGGATACTGTATGTGACCGCCAGTGGAGCTCCCAGAACCGCGAAGATGACGAGAGAGGAGATGGTGACGTAAAGAGGAGGACCCATTCCCCAGGGATCCTGTTTGGCTGCATGTGTTAAGAGAGCCGTGGCTGCAAAGCAGGCAGCCATGATGGTGTTTGCTAGGCCCCACACATAGCTTGAACCCAGTTTGTGGCAAAGAGGTTCAATCACAAGCGAGGAGAGACCCAATACCACAGAGTTCAGCATAAGACCGAGAGAACCCATGTGCACTCCCTCGAAGTAAAGAGCGGTGATCTTCGGATCTGGTGAAGACGGCTCGCCTCGATAAACGTCACGACCCATCCAGTCCGTGTCGAAGAGAAGGAAAGGGAACCATGCCATCCATGTGAGAGCTGTTACAGCGAGAATGTACCACATGGGACGAGGGAGATCTCTCAAAGCTCCAAAAAGCTCCCAAAAGACCGCTTCTCCTTCTTCTTCTTCATCGTCATCGCTGTCTTCTTCCCCTCCTCCTCCTCCCTGACCATTATTTGCGCCAGATGCACTCCCTGTTGCTGCGGGCGGTGATGGTTTCGGAGCTTCAGGATCCGATGGCTGCCTGTCGGGAAGCAAGGGAGTAGCGGAAGTAGAAACTCCGTATTTTACGATCTTCGTGATGGGATCCCAAGGAACTTCACTAGCTGCCGTCACGCTCAGAATCGTCGTCAACACAAGGAGGAGAACTCCGAGAAGGAAAGCAGATTTCAAATTCGCGCAGGCAATATCGCAAGCTTCTGTTCTGGTGAAGCTGAAGATTTTGTACCAGCCATCGTAGGCGCCGGTAGCGAAGCCCAGCACGTTTCCTATGGCCATGAAGAGGGAGAAAAAGGCATTTGCTCTTCGCGTCCGTCTCTGGTCCTTACCTGTGAAATCCGCCAGCAAAGCTCTGCAAGGTCCTTGCAGAGTATTATTCGCGAGATCCAGCACCCAAAAACCAATCACAAAAATGACGATGGCACGAGGTCTGGATCCCACAATATTACTGTTGCTATCACCCAGCAAGAACCCCAAATCCGCAGAGAAACCGATGATGAGCACGGCAACCACCACCAGTGTAGCTCCAATGACGATGAAAGGTCTTCGTCTTCCCCATTTCCCAGGGAAGCGATCACTATAATGACCAACAATGGGTTGCACCAACATCCCGGAGATAGGTCCACACAGCCAGACGAAGCTTGCCCATGCATGCGGGATGCCCAGTTCCTGCACGTAAGGCGTCAACAACGACAACTGCAACGCCCATCCGAACTGCACTCCTGCAGCAATGCAAGCTACCCGTGCAAGCGACTGGAGTGGGATCCGGTTCTTGCCTCGGTTCACCCTCTTAAAGCTCTCTCCTCTCTCCATATCTGGTATCAAAACGAAGCTCTTTGCAAGCTCTACAACGTTTGTTCGAATTCCACACACCGAACGAGGCTGCCGCGCGCGAAATCCGGCCCCGCAATCGTCTGCCTGCCTGCCTCCTCCCCTCTCCCCCTCTTCACACCAGAACTACTCCGTTGAAGCGGTTTTGCTCAAGACTCAATCGTTCCAACAAGCACACGTGTCACAGAACTACCTGACACGTTGCAGCTCACTGTTGGCTACACAATGGGTGTCTGACACGTGGACCTTTTTTTGAAAACTGGGTACCAAAACCAATGGTCCTAAGTTACTGACTTGTTTGTTAATATCATTTTTGTGCCTTGCTGGCAACTCCATGTCATCTTAAAAGCGTCACTAGGATAGTTAGAAGTTAGAACCCACCTTGCCCCTTGTTCCTTTTTCTCTCCCTTTCTTGTGTGCTCTCTTTTTATAAAGTTTGGCTGGGGTTTCATCATCATATGCATCACCTATGAGAGATGATACCTTCCTATGCCTGATGTTCAACACAAAATAATTGGCAAAAGGTTTAGCCAAAAATAATTAATTAATTAAATAAATGATGGTTTGTTGAAATTGTTGAAAAATCAAACTCCATTCGGTTACTAGTAACTACCTATTACAAATACACAATACAAGGTTTTACTTTGCATACCTCCTCCTCTCTTCCTCAACTATTTGTTGAAATTCTGGAAATTTTAATTTAATTTGAAACCATTGAACTTCATTTTCTTAAATAAATAAATATTCAACAATGAAGTGCCGAATATCGGTCATAGGTACAGAACTTATGGGCTGTTTAAATAGCTATCCCCTAAAGCCCTAAACACATGCACGACTTACTTTAGGTCAAATTGGACGGTTAGGTGTTAGAAACTGCACCTCAACACATCCGGGTATCAGGGCAATTCCTTAGGTTCGATACCTGTGAATCTCAAAAAATCAAATACCCGGTTTTGATATGTGATCATGGGCCTCAATTTCTTTGAAAATTTCAAATAACTGCCCAGAATTGGGAACTTGGTTCTGGGTCCAGTTCTCTAACTAATCTGCTTCCAATTCTGGTTCTAGAAATAGTTTTAAAAATCAAACCCAATTTTTAATTCAATTTTACTTCACTTTCTGATTCTAGAATTATTTTCAAAAATCAAATCCAATTTTAATTCAATTTTACTTCACTTTCTGATTCTAGAATTATTTTCAAAAATCAAACCCAATTTTAATTTAATTTTACTTCACTTTCTGATTCTAGAATTATTTTCAAAAATCAAACCCAATTTTAATTCAATTTTACTTCACTTTCTGATTCTAGAATTATTTTCAAAAATCAAACCCAATTTTAATTCAAGTTTTACTAACCAGAATTGGAATTGACACTTCTAACCTGCTGAAGCAACTAACCACCCAAACAATACAATTCAACTATAGTTTTTAATTGCTTGATAAGAGTGATTAACTCAAGTCCTAATATCTAAATGGTGTCACACTAAAATATTTGTTCAAAATTCATGTTTATGAGTGGGGTGGGGGAACATGTATCTCTGTGTCAGATAATGATATGAGCCCTCATTAAATGAGGATATGCTCTTACACATCATGCACAAACGTGATCACAACATTAAATAACACATAATAATGGAATGGATTACATAACCACAAATGTATGTATATGTATCACATCCTTCTTGTTGCTTCAAGATCTAAACCATAACATCTTTAGGGAAAAAGCATCAAACTTTGGGCACCATCCTAAAGTTCAATCCCAACACAAATGCCCTTTCCCAACACAAATTCCCTTTTCATAAGAATGTTTGAAAGGGAATATTATCAAAATATGCATGGAGTTGACCGTCCTCATTCCATTACTTGCACGTGGATTTTGTAGATCAATATTGATAATCTTCATTCTTCGACATGCACATGTATTGACAAATGGTGCATGGGACCTTGGTTGTAATATGTGGAATTCAGCACCCGAGAACTTCCATTGATAATCATTGTTTTGTCCAATGGGTTCTCAACCATGAGCTTGTAGCCATCATCTTTTACCTTAATGCACACTTTGGGCTCTAACCAAAGCATAAGCTCGTTGATCACCAAATAGAAAGTTTTGCTACCTATTCTCTTGAACCATTTTTTATTGTCAAGTTTCCTATGGGCAATGGGTCACTATTTATGGACAACGTTAGGGTAGATATGCTTTGCTTAATTTAGTATTGGGTTCCAAAGGAGTGGAAATTGGGTGATAAGATTCCATTTTAAATTTGAGAAGGATGGATTGGACATATTTTTGTTGAAAGATTTGAATAAAACCTTGATCACAATCATAATCACTTCGAGGCCCAAAATCACGAAGGTTGGAATGAGGTTGGATCTAGGGTCAAATTGGGGCGTTTTTTGGACTTTTCCTGGGGGGCACAACCAAGTAAAAAAGAGATGAGAATGAAAGTTTGCCATGAATGGGGTTGGATGAAAAAAAAGGATGTTGGAGCACATCCACAATGTCCATGCATTTTGCCATGATGATGTGCACTTTTGCAAGCGAGGGAAATGTCTAGTCACCCTGTTGTTTTCCAAACCCTAACACCATCACCAATAGTGAAACTTGAAGCTCCTCATTGGGGCTTGCCATCAATTCCAAGCCGCCATCGTTACATCGTTGAACCCAAGGGTGCATAGTTTTCACTATATGCAATTGAACAATGTAGTTAGGATTACCAAAATCCAACTTTTGTGAAATGCTTAGTGTTAATATGATGTTGTAAATAGTTAGGGAAATTCAACTTTTTCCAACCCTTGAAAGCTGAAACGACCATTCACAAATCACAACTTTTACTTTCAAACTTAAAACTTTCAAAAATGTTTTTTTTTTTAAATTTTTAGTATGTGCATTCAAGGCTCAAAGATTGTGTACTTAATATTTATTTGGATGTGGGCAGATAAATGCGAATGGCCGTTTCAGTTTTGAAGACATGGGAAAAGCAAAGATCATATGAAGATTTGGGATTTGATATGGTGGAGATGATTTTGTTGAAGATGGTGTTGGTTGCTCAATGAAGGTATGTCCATGGAATTAAACTTAATTTTCTAGGAACTTGGAAGGTTTGAAATTTTAAGTTTGTTCAAAAACTCCAACTTGGATTCCTATTAAAAAATGTCAAATGCATTTTTTCCTAAAATTCTAAAGCTAATGTTTCATTAGATCTTTCATTTGCCCTCACCCAAACTCGTTTGTAGTTGCTAAATGTTTTTTCTCATTTGTAGAGTCTGTCACCAAACCTTTGAGTTGCCAAATCCTTTATATTTTCAAAATTAACTTCAATTTGAACTTTTTTTCCACAAGTTTATGAGTGTAAAATAGATCAGTAGGTCTCTTCGATTTTTCCAAGGTTCATTACGCTCTAAATTGTTGTGATTGTGTGTTTTTTGTTGACTATGGTGACATGGTGAGTGAAGGAGGGGTTCGTTTTGGTCATTGGTGATAAGTTTGTTCTATTTGTTGATTGTGGTGACTTGTGAGTTGTGAGGGTGCATTTCAAATTTTGTTCCATTGAAAAGTTTATTCTATCTATTGATTGTGGTAATTTGTAAATCGTGAGGGAGAGTTTGCTCCAAGGTGAAAAGTTAACTTTATTTATCGACTATGGTGATTATTAACTTGTGAAGGAAGGGTTCACTTTGGTCAGAAGTTTGTTTTGTCATTATTGTTGCCATTTTGTCTGACCTTTGAAATCCACCATGTTGTTTTCAATAATCCAATATTCCAGCTCATCCAAGAACCCAAAGCTCACAATGTCATTAGTCTTTGTATTCGATTCCACCATGTTTATGCAATCCTTTAGTTTTTCCAATGGTTTGAAATCTCCTCTTATAGTAGTTTGGCTTCCTTTTCCAAATTTTGTAATTTTTCCTCCTTTTGAGACTAATATTACACAAAAGGTTTTACAAAACCCTAATTCTAACTCTAAACCATTAAAAGTCCTTGAGAGAACTAATTCCATGATTGATTTATGTGTAGTCATTCTGGAGTCCACAAACCCTAATCAAGTAATGGAATTATCAAATTCACAATCTAACCCGCCTTGTTCTATTGGGTTGTCTGATTTAGAAGTTGATTTGGCTTCAAAGAAGCAAAAGACAAATGGGAAGAAGCCTAAAAAAACATTATGATAACACAAGAAAATTCCGAATTGAATGGACAACAAGGTTGCCTTGGGCTAAAGGTTCAATGTAACTTGGGATTTGCCTAAGCTCGGGGTGAAAAAAGGTGAAGAGTTCATCACAAAGGACTATGCAGACTTAAAAAACATGAAGTTGTTTGCTTAGAAGGGTCCTAAGTTAGTTTTGGTCCAAGTGACACAACTTGTAGGTGAAGCTAGTTGGAAAATTATTGAAATGAAAACCTTGTTTCACATTCTTGCACATGGTTAGGCCATGCTAAAATATGAATCTTTGTATGCATTATTTGTTAATCTAATCATCCCCAACAATCTTTCCATGCATTGGTTTGATACAACTGGTTGGGTCCTTGTTGAATTCATGTATATGCAAATCCAAAAGGCTACTATTAAGGCCATATAATATGCCTAGTTCATAACATGTTCTTGTGATAAGGTTACAACCATTAACAACAGGTCTTAGATTTGTATGCATGCATATGTTATGATTGTTGGGTAAGGTTACTTATTTTTGGTGTTTGTTGAGAAGGTTATTGATGGATCAAGTTCCAACAACTTGACTGAAGTGATTATGGTTGCATTGTTGAGGGGTGGGGGTTTGGTGAAAAAAGATCTATCCAAAAAGTTTTTATGCTCCAAAATAGACGAGGTGAATGTCTTTCAAGGTGGCAAAACAAGAGTTACCAAACAAATCAAGGATTCATGGGCACCCTTCTCCATGGGTGTACATTGTATTGCTCACAAGACCAACTTGGCAATCCAATCCCTGGCAAATTTGGTATTCATTGCATGGATTGAAATGTTCATGCAAAACATGTATGGTTATTTCAACTATTCATCCAAATGACACTTAGAATTTCAGAAATTTGCTCAAATTTTGGATACCAAGGGGAAGAAAATCATGAAAAATGTGAAGACTAGATGGATGTCCATGTTGGAGAACATGTTGAAATGGATCATGGTAAAATATCATCCTTTGTTTACAATGATGCAAGTTGGCTCCAATTCTATCCAAGTTACGAAGGTACATTCTACCAACCCATTTTTTTCCTTGGAATTTGTAGATCTAGTTGAATGTATTAGCAATTTGGTACACTATGGTTTTGATTTGGGAATTATGTTATTGTTTTACAAAGGTTTAATGGGCAATTTTAAGTCCATATAAGAGAATCATTTGAATTAAAACCCATTTGGAATTGTTTGTTTGTTCTTTTGTGGAAGTGGAATTTTTTACATTGTCTAATGTATGCATCTACAGGCTACAACTTTTGGAAATGTTGAACTATAGTTTTGTAAGTAAATTTCAGAGGTTAAAACCCATTTGGATGCATCCATTTTGAATCATTTGGAAATCGAACTTCTTTAAAGTGGTTCATATGCATATGCATATTTTGGAAATGCTTTTGCAGATCTATAAATATTTCTAAAGGTTGACACCCATTTGGAACATTAAACATTTGATTCATATTTGGAAATTAATACTTGTTTACAATGGTTGTTATGCATCTACAGACTTTGGATATGTTTTTGTACAATCTGTAAATATTTTCTAGGGCTTTAATACCCATTTGGAACATTTTATTGAACATTTGAATCACACTTGGAAACTTTATACATTTTTTAATAATGTGTGTTATGCATCTATAAACTTTGGAAATGTTTTTGTAAAGTTTATAAGTATTTTCCAAGGACTTTAAGACACATTTGGAATAGTCAATTGAATAGTTAATTCATACTTGGAGACTCCAAGTACATGTTTACAATGGAATTGTTATGCATCTATAGATTTTGGAATTTCTTTTACAAATTTTGTAAATATTTTTTAGGGGCTAATACCCATTTGGAATAATCAATTGAACATTCGATTCATATTGTGAAATTCTATACACATTTACAATGGTTATTATGCATATGTAGATTTTGGAATCATCTTGGTAGATGTTATTGATTGTGATTTGCTTCAAAGTGATTATTTGTATGGATTTTGCAAATTTGAAGATGTTTTTCAAATGTGTAATCTATTTTTGTGGTTATTTGTGAATATAATGTTATTAATAGGCAAACTTGGGCCTACTTTGTGACATACATTTGGTATTGGGACTTGCATGTGTCTTACCGTTGATGGAGACCTTGTAGTCCCTCTTGAAATTTGCTCAAAGGAGGGATCTTTTCATTATGACTTCATAGCTACAGTGAAGGTCTGCCATGGATAGTTATATAATCTTTATTTAGACATTACCTCGTCTTTCTACAATGATGAGTTCTAGTCTTTCCAAGGGTTGTTACAAAATGACCATACCCAAATCCATATGAAACAAACTACAACATGGCTGGAATTGAACATCTTGCATTTGTTGTCAATGGTGAAAAAACATGGGCACATTGGGGTGAAGTTTGCCCATCAACAAATGGTATGTTGCATATCACATAAACATCATTTGCACATGTAGTGTAACTAGTGAAAGTTGAATGCAAACATAAGTGTCTACCCTTGTTGAAAATGGCAGAAGTTCATATCATTGGTTTATGCCATAATTGTATTTAAGGTTTTGTCTTGATTAATTGGAATTTAGTATGTGGCAAAATTGGTTTTTATGATGCAAACCTATGAGCCTAACCTTTTCATTTACCTTCAGTTTTTTATGTTTGACATTTAGTCTTGTTTATTGATTGGCCGAAGCAACAACATGATTGATTGTTGAGTTAGATGTTCAATTTCTTGAGCAAGTAGTTTTTGATGCCATGGGGGTTATTTACCCCCAATATTGGTTATAAACAGATGTAAAGATGACATTCCCTCAACATTTGGACGTTTTGAAAGGATTTTATTACACCCCACATCCTTATGGACAATCCAAGGATGCTCCCATGGTTCCTTCTATTCTTTCAACATGGGAGTTGGATGCTCAGTAAGGTCTTTTCAAGTTGACAATGAAGTCCAATGCTGTTCAAACCATGGCTGAAGTTGTGGCCTTTGTAATGGACAAGGCTAACCCAATCCTTGTAAATTTTGTCACAAAGTTGTGGTGAGTGATCCATGCATCACAATTGTTAGCACATTTTTTTCCAAAATACTTGAAGTTGGCAAAGATTACCATGACCCATGTACTTGGTTCTATTGAAGACAAACAATGTTTTAGCTCAATTTCTTTCTTGAAGAAGAAGCTATGCAACTACTTGAATCCTCATTTAGAGCTTGTTGTTGCTATGTATTTTCAAAAGTTCTTCACTATGGAGAACTTTCCGTACCAAGTTAGTTATGACTTGTGGATAGATGTAGGTAGTTCACATGGTTAGGGTCGGTATGAAGGATAAAGAAGTTGGATTTGCCTCTTGGTTTGATGATATGAATAGGGGTTGTAGGTGCTAGATATTTTGAACAATTCAAGTTGCAGGTTGAACAATGCAGCAATGAACATAATGACTTTGTTGCCATATTTTGAGGAAGCATCTTGTATCCATAGCCTTAATGTAATTGAGATTCAAATTAAGTAGCCACACCATATACATAGAGCATGATGCATAGTCACCAATAAGAACTATTTTTTATTTTATTGAGTTGCCAAAAGGCACTTTTGATTATAGTGGTAGTAGCCACCAATTTTTTCCCTACACTCTTGTGTTTTTGCCACTTGTGTATCCAACCACTATAAAATTTTGCCACCTACACCACAACCCAAAAATGAAAAAAAAAGGTTAATTATGGGTGACAAGCTCATGTCAGTCATGTCAAAATTTTTATTCAAAGCACGTTTAATTTTCAAGAACAAATGGGGGGCATCATTAGTGATCAAAACTATGTCATTGACATAAAGTGCAATAATGATGAAGTTGTCACTTTCTTTATGTATGTAAACATTAGTATCAACAACACTTGAAATAAATCCAATGGATGAAAAAAATGAATCCAAGTATTGGTACTAAGTATGAGATGATTGTTTTAATCCATATAAGGATTGATTGAGTTTGCATACGAAATTGGAATTTTCAAGCACTTGTAGCCCTTGAGATAACTCCATAAAGACTTCTTATTTTAATTCCCCATTTAAGAAAGTAGTTTGGACATCCATTTGATGAATATCAAGGTTGAGATGTGGCATATAAGCAAGGAGGACCCGCATTGAAGATGTTTTGAGAACATGGGAATATGTGTCATCATAATCAACCCCGTCTTGTTGAGGAAAACCTTTAGTTACGAGCCAAGCTTTTTGCTTAAGGATTGGATTATTATTGCCATAATTTGTCTTGAAAACCCATTTACAACCAACTAAATTAAAGTTGGATGGTAAAGGCATAAATGTCCAAGTATTACTCTTCATTAAAAATTTTAATTCCTTTTCATTAGCAAGTTTCCATTCTGAGAATGCAAAATTATTTAAAGCTTGGTTATATGTGGTGGGATCATCTAGATAAAGAACAAAATATTCTATAATGTTAGCACTAAGGCCTAATGTCTTCCAAGGGGGTTTAGATTTCCTTGCATGTTTTTTGGAAATGAAAAGTCGTCCATCAATTTGTTCAATAAGCCGGATTGGCAGCTTCTATTGACAACATTGTCAAGTAAAATGATGGCTAGGACTAAAAGAGGACTAGAAGAGTTCCCCTCTTCAAAGTCTTTTAAAACATGGGATGGGCCAATAGGAGAGGAATTTAAAGAATATGCCATATCATGAAATGGTGGGATTAATTGAATGGGAGGAATAAATAGATGTGGGGTGGCTCTTTTAAGGGTTGAGGAACTAATGGTAGTATTAATGGAGGTGCATGTGGGAGTACTTGGACAAGTGGTGGAAGGGGATTTACGAGAGGATTAAGAATCAGAGGCATTTGAGGTATAGGTGATTATATGGGTTAGGCATGGGGATTAAGTGACTACTTGAAGAATGTTGGTGTTAATGAAAATGTCAACATTGGAGGGGTTTGAAAATGATTGATGGGATACTTTTGATTTATAATCATCTTTTTGAAAAACAACATTTCTTGAAATGATTATTTGATGTGTTAACTTGGCTTGGAACATGTAACCTTTAACTCTATCAACATATCCAAAAAACCAATACTCAATTGTTTTATTATCCGATTTATTTTGGGTTTTAGGTGGTCAAAGACATATGATGTACATCCAAAGGTTTGAAGATGTGCAAAATTTTGTGGCTGACCATACCAAATCCATATGGAGTCCAACCATTCATTGCCTTTGTTGAATGTTGATTTTGAAAATGTGCAACTATCAATATAGCTTCACCCCAATATGCTTTTGGCAATTTTGCATGGTGGAGCATGTTAAAATTTGCTTCAAACAAAGTTTGATTCTTCTATTTGGACACCCCATTTTGTTCAAGAGTGTAAGGGGTTGTGAATTGAGGTTGAATGCCATTATCCATGACATAAATTTATAAAATCATTTGAAAAATATTATCCCCCATTGTCATTTTGCAAAATTTTCAACTTGGGCCTTTTATGCTTTGAATTTATTAAATGTTTGTGATCTATGCTTAAGGATATATTCCATTGTATACCTACTAAAATTATCAAATAAAATGACGAAATATTGGAAATCAGTAAATGTGGGGTCTAAAGGACCTTTGATATGAAAATGTATTAATTCCAACATTTGATTGGCTTGAAATTGAGCTTGTTTTGAAAATGACAACTTTGTTTGTTTCCCAAACATACATGATTCACAAAAAGGAAATTGCATGTATATTTTTCAAACAAATATGTGGTGGTTAACCAATTCTTGTAGTCTTTTGAGACTTATGTGACCCAAACATTTATGCCAAATAAATATTTGTTATCAAATGAAGTGGCCATTACCTTTTGATTTGCATTACTTTTGGTGAAAGATTGTGATCAACCAAGGGTGTATAAGTCATCTTAAAGGGTGCAAGTTGCAATCAATTCATGTTTTATATTATACAAATATGCTTGAGTACCACATAATTGAAATTCTTCTCTAGCCAATGCTAATTGTTTAATAGAGACAATATTACATTTTAATTACGATAAATGAAATACTTGCAAAATAGTTTTTATTGAGTTGTCTTGAAGGATGACATTTACTTCTCCGATGCCTTTGCCTTCATGGGCATATCCATCAATTCTATAAGCAAATTACCCTTGTGGAAAATCCACATATGTGGCAAATGTGGTCCGAGGTTGAGCCATATGCCAAGTCGCACCCGAATCAACAATTTAATCATCAATTGTGGAATTAGTTATATATATATTGGGGTTGTTGTGACAAAACACCCCATTTGCTTCATATGTTTGTCATTTACAATAGTCCTTTAAAATGTGGTTATCTTTAACACAATAAAAACAGTTTTTGGGAGGTGGATTTAAATATTTTTTCCCATTGTAAAAAAAAGGTCTTGAAGATATATCCCCCTCTTGGATAATTGGTGGGCTTGCCAAATTTTTGGCTTAAAAATTGTGAATTAAAAAGGGCTTGTTGATTGTTAGACCAAGGCATCATTCCCAATGCAAGGGCTAATGAACCACTTGTCATTGCTTCAACATTATTGTCCAAAATTTTCAATAAAGTTTCTTCTTATATTAAATAAGTGATTAATGTTTGTAAGGTGAGGGTTTGACCTCTTATGGAAACAAGAAAACTTTGGTAAGAAGGTGGCATGTTTCGCATCAATGCAAGCACTACCTTTTCATTCTTCATCAAGTTTTTGCCCATGGACAATTGTTTGAAAGAACTTTTAAAATTGTGTACATGTTTTGTCACATTTTCCTTCATCTTCAATGTTGTTAGCCATTCCATTAAATACATCTTTATCACCATATCATGTATTTCAAACAAACAAAGAAGATCATCCCATGTTTCCTTAGATGTGTTACAAGAATTCATATGAGATACTTGATTATTGTCTGAACAATTTGCAATAATTGTTAATGCATGTGTATCATTTTGTTGAAATTCATTTTTACTCCTCCCTGGTCGAATGGGAGGTAAATGATGAATAATGCTACCAGGAGTGGCAAGAGGAGAAACATGTTTAATTTCCAATCCCTCAACAATTCTTGATAATTTTTCAGATTTTAAAACTAGTTTTATGTTATATTTCCAAACATGAAAAGAAGTTCCATAAAATTTTGTGATGAGTCAAAAACCTTGAATTGAGACATATTTATTATTTTTTAAGATTAAAAGATTCTTATGTCATGTTATCAAACTTCATGGCAAGATCCCATTTACTTAACCATATTTCCTTTTTATTAATTTTGTTTTGTGATTTGCAATTTTTTAAAAACATATTTTTCCACAATTTTGTGGATAGCTTATGGTAATAATATACAAAACCTATAATACATATTTTATGTGTGTACTGTGTGTGCTGATTGAAGGTGTAAATTGCTTTCTCTTTAAAAGATGGATGTACAAAAGCCATTGATTGATTGATTTATTTAAATTCCAATTACATATTGAATTCTCTTGATAGTGCAAGAAATTTATTTGGTATTCATTTTGATACCATGTTGAGTAAAACAAAAACAAGATCAGTAAAACAACTTTGAGTGAAAGAGGATAACCAAATTCTTACTTTGTTGAATCTATAATAATCAAAGTATAAGGATTTAAAGAAGGAACCAATAAACTTGAAGTAGGAAAAACCATAATGTTCCATCAATGTATGAATGTACTAGATGAATGTATAAACTATTTAATATAAAATCCTAATAGACCCTTTATGAAACCTTTTTGTGAGCTGAAACTACATGATGTGAAAAGAAAAGATTTATAAAAAAAAAAATTGATAGTTTCAATTTTAACTTTTTATTACACATTAAATCAAAAATTAAACATGTGACATAACCCATTGCTATGGAGGTTTAAATACCACATAATCTAGATAGGATATAATTAATTGTTCAATTCCAACTTTAGGAACTTGATGATTTTCTTTAAAAAATCATTTCATGCACCCTTACATGGTGATTAAATTTTTTTATATAAAAGAAGGAAATTTCAACAACAATTAAAATAATTTCTATAATTTCTAACCTGGGCAAGACAAAATTAAAAATATGTTTTGAAAACGTACATTGACCCAACCACGAGGTGTGAAATTATTTTTTTTATCCTCAAGTTACTAATGTTAAAAATTAATATTGAGTTTGTGTGATTTCATTATTACTTTTATAACTAAAGGCAAGATTTTGAAAAATGATGTGCAATAAATGAAAATTGTTGGCATTCAAGACACCTAATTTAATAAAATGTTCTCCTTTCATGGATAACAACATTTGGGACTCCAAGAGGGGTTGGTGGTAAAAAGGACCCACAAACAAGGTGATTTAAAAATTAATGTTATTGTCCATAGGAAGATGGAGAAAATTTGATGATCATCCTTTGAAAGATGTAGCTAAATTTGGTTATAAACCAAATACAAAGCAAAAATCTTAATCTTCGTTGAAGTTCATTCTACATTTTTTACTACATACTTGGGTTAAATGTAATATATATATTGCAAACTTTTGGCAATTGAAACCCCCCAAAAAATGTCATTTTCAAATTTCAAAATTTGACACGTGATACATATCACCAAATCAAAATTGGATGACAATTAGTTGTCCTTGCTTCAAACTTTACCACAAACTTCCCATCCCACAATTTGATAGTGAAAAATTGTGTGAAAATATTTCTTTCATGGGTTTGTACTTTTCACACATGGATGTCATGTATTTAAAATACATATAGTGCACAATAAAAAGGATGAAATAGTTTCATATTTTGTGATGTTGTATTGAGATTTTCTAATTTCAATAAGTCATCATTTAAACAATTTGGTTTCCCCCAAAAAGGATGTGCAAATATTTACAATAAATTCATATATTCCCAAATGGTTTATGGGCCCAAGAATCTTCTAGCCTTGAATAATCAAAGCCTATTGAATCAAAGTTGAAGTTTATCACAACTTTCAATCCTTTAGTGTATAAGCAATGTTACATTGTTTTTCCATTGTGCTTGCTAATTGTTATGTATATTTTGTATGTTCAATTGGGTGTTTCAACAAAATGCAAATTGGCCTTCATTCTCTCATTGTTTTATCAATAAATGGGCTATAAATTAAAGTTTTGATGGCCTTGTGTAGTATGGTTATTTAATATCAACGGTTCAATTTGAATTAACCAAGTTTGTCAATGTTACGTTTCTTTGCATGCCACTAGACTTTCCTACACCTAAAACCATGCCATTGATGTTTATGAAGAGTAATGTCATGAACACATTTGGACATATTGAGTTGATTTCAATAGCCCCAAAAACTATCACACTAAAACATTTCTCACCACATGTTCTACTATTTGTTGCATTCAATAGCCATGTTAGCTTCATCATGAAAAGAAATGTAGTCACATGAACATAAGACATTGGTTTTTGCCACATGTTACAAACACATGTTACTTAACATAACCACTTGTAAAACTAAATATTCATTATGTAATCAATTGAACTTATCAACACCCCAAAAAATCATGTTTGCAACCAACACACTAACATCGTAGCCATCCAACTTACCTTGGCAAAATGAGGGGCAAAAAAACCATGCATAGAATACCTAAAAAATTTCACAACAACTAGTGATAAATTATATTCAAAATGACCAAATATGAGATGCAATAGAACCAAAATATGATTTAGACATAAGATTTTCAACACAAGTGGAACACAATTCCAATATTCCAAATCATAATTTTTTTATTTAAGTACCATGATTTCCATGTTTGACAAAAAGGCTTGAATTTTGTGTACTGTGGTCCAACCCTAAACCTCTTAAACGAATGGTTAAGAAGTTCAGTGGTTTGAAAAACACAAGATGTGAACTTGTCTTATGACTATGATGATTTTAAATATTATTTCACTTGTAGACACATCAACAAAGGTATGCAATTGTTTGACCATGAAAAACTATAAATGTAAAAAAATCAAAGTGGGCCAAACAATGCAAGAAGTTGAAAAACAAATAAAAGGAGTCATAAAAAAAAAAAAAGAAAAACATAAGCTTGATTGATCATGCATGTTGTCTATTGTACTATGTTATAAGGAAAGGGATTTTTCCAAACTGCCAATATATATATAAATTTGGGCATTGCAAGGTATGTTCACACACAAAAAGACCAAATATGCACCAAATTAGGAACAACAAGATTGATAAATGTGTCTATTACAAGGGATTATATTATGGGAACCATTTACAATATTTTAACAAAATGCTAAATTCTTGGCCAACATAATTCCTCGAGAAAATATTATATTAGCACTATGAATTGTAAACATGTTGCTATTGGTTTTTCTTTTTATGGTGGGGGTGGAACTTGACCAATCCACAAGATAGGAAAAATTGTTGGATGGAAAATGTTGTTGGAATTTCATTGTCATTTGTGGCATGGGGGAAGGGGGGTGTGTCTTGCTTGTGTTGCATTTGACTATTACATGATAAATCAATTTTGGTGTTGTTTTGGTGATCAAGGGAATGTCTCATTTCTAGTGTTAGAACAAATTCTTGAATATTGTAATAGCTTGGTGGTTTCAACACAAATTATATTATTTTCAAAAATGTTGAAGTTTAAGAAAAAAACATTTTTTTCCAAGAACAAAATTTTGTGAAAGAAATAAAATATTTTAAAAATATTCAAGAACATTCTATCAACAATATGGAATCTTCAAATTAATATAATTATTCAATGGTGAAATGTTGAACTTAAGATGGTACCATGGTAATGGAAGCTTTGACAACAAATGGCAAGACTAAATAATGTTACATTGGTTTGGTTTATGCATAAGGTTCAGGAATTGAGGTGTGGATGTTATAGTGTGCCATAACATTTGTGATTTTTGTGGTTATTAAACATTTTAAGGAAATATTAAATGATATGTGGAGGGAAAAAAAAGGATATTATATTACCTTAATGAATTTGGCACTAGGTTTTTTTTAATTTCCAAAAAAACTATTGCATGAAACGTTGAAATTTCAAATTTCGGTAATGATAAGCATGTCCAAGTTTCATTCACTTTCAAATTAGGCACATGTTGTGTGATGCAAATTTAAAAATGGAATATTGCCATTTGGTGACCTATTTTGATCTTGAAAATATTTTTAAAAAATTTCATTAAGGAAATGATTTTTCATCATTCCCAAAGGGATATTAAATGTTAAATTTTTCACGATGAAAAAATCATGTCCATTGCAACTAGGCTATCTAGTTGCAATGGAGACAATTTTTTCATAGTGTTTTCATGCACATTATTTACATGAAACAAGGTATTGTTTGGGGGTTATTATGTGAAGAAATATTTTTTTATCTCTTCCTTTAATTACCTGATTTTCTAATGTGCACATAATTAAATTTGTCTAAATTTTATTATAATTTTTTTTACATCAAGTTTTCATATTTTTAAATTTTAAATTATAGTATTTGAAATTATGAGGATCAATGAAATTATAATTGAAAACGGTAAGGTCATGTGATAAAACTTTTTTTTTTGGACATATCATATGTTAATATTCCAATTAAGTAATTGGGAGGTGGTAGAAAAAAATACCCATTTAAAATGTAAATGGTGATTCAAAATGATTTTATTATCAATGGTGTGGAAGGATCCTTCATGTTCGATTATTAGTTCATTTATTAATAATAATTTATTTATCAATCTATTAATGAACCTACTAACAACCAATTTTAGTACAATGGTATTTTTAATTTTGAATTTTAATGCATGTACATTATATTAATTATGTCTTGATTTTTAGAATAAACATAATCGTATTATAAAACTAATTAAATTATGATTTCTACCCAACAACCAATATATGGGACAATGTTTTTATTTTTATAGTTTGTAAACTCAAAGAAGAGTGTTTTCCCCAAGTCATCATTTACATTATTGGCAATATAGTTTTAATTCATGATTTAGTTATTCTTTTTGTAACAATAGAAAAAGTGTGAAACAATGTGGTTTTATTTCGCAATGTGGAGATGGTTAATAAATTTGTTACTACTTCATATAGTCATGGGATCAATTTTGTTTCAATGGCATATTAGGCCTTATTAACAATCATGATGCAAGAATTCAGATAAAACACATGCAAACAAGAACTAAGAAATGTGACAAATGAATGGTGTGCATCAAAATTAATGAAAAATGTTATTTTCTTTCATTCATATAGAAGATATAAATAATTTATAATGGGGAGCAAGAAAATTGAAAGTTAATATTTAATGTACTGAAATGCATTAAAATTTTTAATTAATAATTTATCATTGAGGTGATGATTTTGTTCAACTATTACAATAATGATTGAAATTGGAATTATGTGGGAGATATAGAATTTGAGAAATGTGAAGTTTGAACATTTGAAAGATAAGATTAGGAAAATTAATAATTAAAGGGTTATAGAATGGATGTGTGACATGGGAAATATAGTGGATGGAATTAAAGCCATGCAATTGTAAAAAAAAATTCAAAATATTGAGATTCAAGAAATATAATAATAGATATGAAATTTAAAATAATGAATGAATTTGAAGCAAGCAAAGATGGTTCCAAAAAATTAACTGATCAAAAAGTTGAAATTTGAAAAATAGAATGAATGAAAATGTAACAAATGAATGATGAAAAATGAGTGGAATGTGAAGATATTTGCCATATGCACGGATCACTATGGTAAGCATTATGCCAAAAAATGGCATATAGGACTAAAAAAATGATTACATTTATAGTCCTAACCCCTTGCACTTGCAATTACATCTTTCATGACAATAATTATATGTACCACAATCATGGAAGACATATCCAATGCAATTTTTTTCTTTCAAATTCCTTAAGTAGGTGCACTGGCTAGGATCTTCAACATTAATTAGCAATGAATGGCAATTGTCCTGGTGGACTAGTAGATCTTTTTTGGAATCCTACCTAGTTTTGGCAACCTACAAGAACACACTATAAATCTAGCAACTTTTAGTTTTTTTTGGGGTCAAGATATGGAGGATTTTGTTTTTTTTTAATTTCAAAAATCCCTTTGTTGGATTTGCCAGCCCTTTTTTTGTCACCAAGTTGCAAAACTTCACCAAAGAAAAAAAACATTGATCCAATGGGTAAGATCTAATTTTAAAATATAAAATTGGATTTTTTAATTAATTTTTTGTTCCCACGTGGCAGCCTAGGACTCACTCAAGAAAATTATTAATTGTTTCTGAACTATCATGTGATAGCCTAGAATTAAAATTTTAATTTTTTTGGGCAAATGTGATGCCATGTGATAATCAAAGTTTAAAGAAGGGTAGATGAATTAGCCTATGTGACCTAGCCTAGGAAATCTAGGTTGGACGACCTAACTTATAAATCTTAGTTTAGGCTAAACTAATTAGATTAATAAAAACATTAAAGTCAAAGCTAACCACTTAAGCTAAAAGTTTAAGAATTATTTATGTTGCAAGTGGGATGAATTGAAGCTTTCACCATCACTTTGAGGGTTCAAGTCCTTAACCATTGCACCACAAACTTTTTTTGTAATAAAATTAATCATCAAAAAAGTTATAAACAATAACATTTTTAGCCTAAATTAACCTAGGCCACCCGCTAGTCTAGCCTAGGTTAACTTAGGCTAATTTAGGGCCACCTTGGTAAAATAGTTTAAATTAAGTTTTTAAAAATTAACTAGATTAAATTAGACTAAATTAGGCTACTAAGGTTAAAGTAAGCTAAATTCAATTCAATTAAGTAACACTAAGGCTATTTAAACAAAACTAGGTTAAACTAAATTATTTAGGTTAAATTAAACTAAAATAGTTTAAATTAGGTTACTTAGGTTAAACTAACTAAATTAAATTAAATTACTTAGGTTAAAATAGGCTAAATCAGATTAAATTAGGTTCAATTAAGCTAAATTAATCTAGGCTACTTATGTTAAACTTCATTAAATTAAGCTAAAATAGGTTACAATATGTTAAATTAGGTTATTTAGGTTAACTAGGTTATTTAGACTAACCTAGGCTCTATTTGTGTACATTGGGCAAAGTTCTCGAGAATCATATTGATGCAATTAATTCAAAACATTATTAAAAAAAATCAAGATCTCATTTAAATGAGAAAAACCAAAAATTTAAGACCTTGTGTAAATCAATTACACATACATAAAGATATGTCATAAAGGTGCCCACAAACAAGGTCAACTCTAAGTCAACATGACTACTAGTCCACTAATTGTAATTATAATCATATTTATAGTCATAATTTTGACCATAGTAAAAAAAATGGTTGTGACTTGAAACAAAATATGAAGGAAAAGTTTGACTTGATGAAATATTAAGGGCTTCCCTAAAATTGTGGTCTTTTTTGTATAAATTTTTATTTTATTTGTAGAATAAGTAATTTTGTTTCCAAAAAAACACATTTGACATTGAAATTTGTGATTTTCTCAAAGTTTCTTCAAATGTTTTTCAAATAATAGCAAAATTCAACGCAAGATTTCACATTCAATCAACCTTATAACACCTTAACATTAGAAGTATCTTGGATCTTATGGTGGAAAATAAGTGATTTTCAAGCATGTTTATAAAAAGTATGTTGTAAATTAAAATAAACTTAAAAGGCTAAAATTCAAAGCTTTATAAATAGGTAAGTTTGTGTCATTGGCTTAGTGTGAACACATTCTTATTTTTCACATTTTTAGAATTGAAGATTTACAATTTTGGGAATGTGAATGTATAGTGAAGGCTCAACTAATTTTTCCTTCCAAACCCAATTTTTGCAAATTTTTTGAATTTCCAACAACAAAATCCACTAAAAAATCAATATCTTGCACACCTTAGATTTGAAAATTGTGAAATAAACTCTATTAAATCTGACTTGCCAAGGGCTTTCTAACAATACAAAAATGTCCCCAATTATTTTTAAGAAAATTAAATTGTGATTTTATTTAATTTTCATTGAAAAAGTGGTTCAATAATCAATACCTTCTACACCATAATTCCAAATAGTTTCAAACCAAGTTGGTGCACCCCTATTCATCAATTTTTTTTTGAAGATACCAAAAGCCTGACATGAAAAAATTGTGGTTTGGGAGATTTTAATGTGGCAAAACAAAATAAAACAAACTACCTTGTTTCATAGATAGACAAGGCAAATGATTTAATATTTCATTTATTTCAAAGATCTATTTAAAATAAATTTATAAATATCTCAATTAATTTCTTTTTGTGTAATTTTTTTTGGTTGCAATTTTAGTGTTATGATAAGTAATAGGACTTGTTTCAAACATATGAAACAATGTAACATAATTCCAATTATAGTTTTTAAATAAATAAAAATAATGAAAAATTATGGACCTTGTGTATTTAACATTTTAATTGATAAACATAAACACCTATTCCAATTCACAAGATCAAAACATTTCACTCCATTGAATAAAATAAATCACAACTATATGTTATAAGCCTTAAGATGGTGGCATTATCAAAATAAGGGGTCTAGGATGATGTAATAGGTGAATTTCTTTTCCCTAACAAATTTGCAAAATGGAGACCTTACACAATTTACTTGCTAAAAACATTTCAAAGGACATATCATAAACCCCTTATGAATAATAAGTTAATAATTTAAAATAGAAAAACCCAACAAATTATTAGAATTCTCCCTTTTATGCACAATCAAACAACAAGATAAATGAATGTTATGCAAGTCATTATTATATCAATTTGTTCAAGTTAGAAATCAAATCTACAACATCGTGCATGCAAAGTGAAGTATCAATTGGTGTTGTAAAGTTTGCATCACAATCACAATGGTCCAAGAAAGGGAATAATTTTGGAACTAACAAAGATAACCAATTTTGTGCATCATTTTTACATATCGTAATACACGAACAATTTCATCATAAATTAAATTATTTCTTATTTTGCCAATATTTTGAAAAATTATTTATTACTTGTGCCCAAATTTTAATAATTATTATAAAATTAAATTCTGAAATATTAGATTGTTGAGTTTGAACTTTAAACCTACCAATTTTTGAATTTAAGAATCTGACAATCTAAACACAGTCAGACAATCCCATAAAGACAACAAAGTCATGTTTATTATTTTTTATAAACATTCACATGTTGAAAATTTTAGAATCAAAGATCAACTATCGAAATTAAGATTTGAGATTTAATTAATTATTTGGCAATTTGTTGATGAATCCGTTTGAGTATTATGGTATATCACAAGATCATATCACTAGATATGGTTAAAATTGCACGTGTTTTAGGAATAAGTTCAAGGCCATTACGATAATCATAGAACAACAACGAAATGAAAGGTAAAAAACTAGCAAGGTCATTGGAAACGAAATGAGGAATTATAAAACATAAGTTTCCAAATTTGCGGGTTGTTTTAAGTGTGTTGTAGCTTTGAACAAATTGGGATTCTCACCTAAAGATGTAATGCATAAAAAATAGAACTATGTAGCAACAACATTTGAAACCTTCAACTTCATACATTGTTGTGTTGTTGAAGGATATTTTGTGCTAAGTTGATATGCAAGAATAATTGATATGTGCACCACCTCCCAAACATAATAGCTTTGAAAGCAGAAAAAAAAAAAGTTCTAATTAGTGTCCTTGAAAATGTTGATGTGAAGATTGTAAATAAATTCTACACAACAAACCCATTTACACAAGGACCCCAAGAATAAAACACAACAAAAGAATTAAAACAAATGAAAAAGGTAAAGGAGAATGTAATGCAAGCCCATGCAAAAGCAATCATGGACAAACCATGGCAACTCTCAAAAAGGCACCAATTTTCTAAGATGCAACAACAATGGCCATGTTAAAGACACCCATGATGTCCAAGGATGCAAAAGAATGCTTTCAATTGTAACATGTTGAGAAATTACAAAAGTTGAAAAATTGCCTTTGAGTAGTAGCATGCACACAAAATTTGAATAATGCTTCTAGCCACATTTTGATCCCAACTGGTGGCAATGTTTTGACTCCCATGGAAGCATCTCTAGAGCATGCTTCAAACCCAAAACCCACCCCTCAAGCATTAACGAAAATGTTGAAACATAGCAAATCAACAACTATGGTGTAATGAATTCTTGGAATAAAACATGACTACACATTGTGTCCATTTTTTTTATTGCTTGCCTCTCAAACGCCACACTTGTTCAATCAAATCATTACAAAGTCTAAAATGCAAGTTTAATTTTTTAAAAGCTTTAGGCCTTTGTTAAACATTTAGAAGTCAATCATTGATGAAAAAGAACATCAAGAAGAAGAAGTTTAACAAACTTCACTTGCTCATCACCTAAATGCATTCTTCATCTACACATGGTTTTTATGCACAATGATCGCACGCCCAACTTTGTACCCACCATGCTTGCAATTATTTTCAACAAGTTTACTCCCAAGCATGCCTCAAGTCTCCATTGTGAACCATTGTTCATCATCATCTTCTTCAAGTTCCATGCTCATGCACATAAAAAACACCTTACGCTCGAGCACGAACTCAATTGTGAAATGAGACAAGGGTGATGACATTTTATCTTGAGCCATAAAATGTTGAAGATTGGCTCATGATGAGCTTCGGGCTATGGACAAGACAAGCACAAAAGTTTTAACTTGGATTTGCATGGAATGGTGATGAGAGGAGAGATATGACAAGTCAATGAAATGCGAATGGAGAACATTGTGGCAGGTGATGATAATTCATCATTAACCTTAACCGCCCCCCTCCAAAAGCAGCTGCAAAAATGATTTGCTGGAGGTGCTCTTAGACGATTTAACACCGGATTTCCCAATAAGACAACTTTAATGAGCAATTGTACATTGCAAACCCATTGATTTGCAAAGGAAAGATATAAAACCCTTCAAAACTCACCATGACCTTGGGTGTCAGGAGGGAAGATTATGGATTCAAGGTGTCCTCCAACTACACTCGGAAATCTCTCACAGATCATTACATACATGATAAGGTGAAGAAGGGAGAAGACTCTGACACGAATTTCTTAAGATCCTATGTGCAGGCACAATTTCTTCTCACTCTTGAGGAATAAGTGTAAGATCCCTCCTTATTTATTCATTTATTTATTTATTCATTCATTACTATTTAATAATAACAGTATTTTAATTTTTTTTGACAAGTTCCCTCATTTTTTTAATTAGTAAATATTTTAAAATAATATAATGTATTTTTTTAAAAAAATTTGTTTGGCAAGAAGATCTCTCCTCTTTTGTAAGGAGGATATTGATGGGAAATTAGGTGCACTTGAGGTACACGAAAAGGAAATTTCTTGAACTGCTCTCTCTACTGACTTCCAAAAGCAGCTCCATCTGACTGAATGACTGTACAAAGGAAAGGGAATGGTACCATATGACTGTACAAGTTGTTTTGTACCTGGGAATGCTTAGGTATATATCTTGTTTCCTTTTTTTAAATTTTTATTATGGGCCTATGGGCCCCTCCCCTCCCCTCCCCTCCCCCTCCCCCCTCCCCACTCCCCACTCTCCACTCTCCACTCTCCAAAAAGAAAAAAGATCTGGGCGTTGGAAGATAGAAAATTCAAATATAAGATTGTAACTTAATTTCAAGAGGATCTGAATTTTTTTAATTATTTGAAGAAAAAAAAAATTCACATATGGCATTGTTGGGGTTGATGTATATGAGAGATTGTTGGAATTTGGGTGGTGTTTTGACCAGTGTTTTTTTTTTTTTTTTTTTCCCCCACTGGGAAACTTTTGGAAATATATATTTTCTTCCAGTGTAAATTCAACTAATTTTGATTAAGTTTTAGAAAAAATCGCCAAACTTAATTGGAACCTAAAAAAAGATTGATTATAAAATATATTTTGGGAAGGGGATTTTGTTGGTCTCTTTGTTTCTTTTTGGGTTTGCTGGTTATTAGGTAATTAATTAATTATTTGGGGGCCGCCGGGGTGGGGGGGTGGGGGGTGGGGTAGGAGAATCCTGGCAGAGGAAATAATAATCCTGTCTAGGAGAGCGTTTTCTGCGGACGTGGTTTGAGACCTGGATCACGGAGGTAGGCTTTCTAGATTGGGAATTTGGTGAGGACGTGGTTTGAGATCTGGAATCCATCCTCGCGGACGTCTCTCAGCGAGGGAGGCGAAGCGGAGAAGAACGAACAAAGAAAATCAAAACGCACAGAGAAACAGCAAACAAGCGTTGAGAAGCTGAGTCTCGCTCTCAAGAACATTGGCGATGAAGGACGAAAATGCGACGGAGAAGACTCCGCCACCTCTGGACGAAGATGATATAGCTCTTCTCAAGACCTATGTGAGTTTCCTTTTTTGCTCCTGCCTTTTCTCAAAATCTTCTTCTTCTTCTCATGTTGCATTTGCAGCCCGTAAGTTATGCTTTGAGACTCATCTGTCACTCTGCTACTATATAATCTTCCTCAAGTTTGATTTCAGGTTTCTTCTTTCTTGTTGGAAGAATTTTGGTTTTGTGCCTCATTTCTGTGTAAAATTCTGTGTAGTTTGTATTCTTTCGCGGTTTAGGAGACAGGAGTGTGTTTGCAAACAGAGGCTTTAGAGAATCCTATTATTCAAGATTAATGCCTTCTAAATGTGTTCACGATGCTTTAGAATATCGATCCTTAAGAACTTTGTACTCGATCTGCTTCTGGAACTTTCAAATGCAAACATGTCGTCATCTCTGGCAAAGCTTGCTGATGCTTCCTGTGCATCTATTCCGTTCGATTTCTACGGAGTGTGTTGGCAAGTGGAGGCGAAGAGTCCTATCATTCATGACTAAAGCCTTGTAAATGTGTTGGCGACGTTTTATAAAGAATACGATCCTTAAGAACTTTGTCCTCGATCTGCTTCTTGAACTTTTATGTGCTATCATGTCATCACTGGCAAAGCTTGCCGACGCTTCTTGTGCATTTTATTTCTTTTATTTTCTAGGGATAGCTGAATTTTTGCTTCAATTCTCCCGTTTTCTACCTTCTTCAAACTTGGTCGGGAGACTCAGTCTGGCAAGGTCTAGGAGAGGAGAATTTCTGCATTTGTGTCTAGGCAAACGATCGGCACATGACTGCCCAACGGTCCTCTAAAAGCTTTTTGCATTTCAACCTTGCATTGGTATGATTTTCTTTTGTAATCACCATAACCTCCTTCCAGCACCACTGGTAAGAAAATGTATCGCAAATTAGTAGCTCTAAAATCTGTATTTGCATTGCATTAGTAGAGACTGTTTTTTCCAGATGTCAGCATGCTCAATCACAGTGATGCTTCTGGTGTCATTCATTTCTGTTCAACTTCATGTCGCAACCTTAGCCTGCTGGGTCTGGCTTTTCTGCAGAATCCCAAAGAGAATGAATTCTGACTATGATGGTGCAATTCCTGTTCTAATTGGTTAGTGGTGTCAGGAGTTAGCAGAATCCCTTATCGGGTGCTGGTTTGGAAGTTTCTGTCAATATTTAGGGTCTTCTTGTGTGCATTTTGAATGTCTTTCTGCATCACTTTGAACATATTGGTGACTTGGGTACGAAGGCTAGCATTATCTAGCAAGCTAAAATGTGCTTATAATTGCAATGCATCTGTCTTTTCATTAATACTTAGAGAGTGTTCTTCTGGTTGCCTCAGGGCCTGGGACCGTATTCATCTTCCATAAAAAAGGTGGAGAAAGACATTAAGGTGATGGCCAAAAAAGTCAATGATTTGTGTGGTATGTTAACCCTAACCCAGACCTTATACCTCAAACTTAAAGTCTCATATCTAAACCCTTATAAGCCTTGGTAGTCAGTGAGCACCTCCTTTTTTTTGCTCAAAATTGTTCATAGGGCTTCATACAACTCCACATCAGCAATTAGAGCAATCACGCCAGATTATCCTATTGCATCCACCTAATGTGCGACCTTCCCATTTTACATACAATAAATTATTATTATTTCATTGGTTTATTTATACTTGTCCTTTCAAAAGTGTGTTAACATGAACCATGTACTGTTGAAATAAACTGAATTTTCCTCCTCAAGCAGTCATGTTTGCAATTCCAGAAACCATGTCTCAAAGTCAGAAGTTTGAAGTTGGTCTTGAATGGAAGCCAACAATTTTTTTACAATATCCTAACCTGATTAATGCAACAATTTTTACTGGCCAGTTTGTCCAAACTGGTTATTTACTGAATTGTTTGGAGCCCAGGAATCAAGGAGTCTGACACTGGGCTAGCTGCACCCAGTCAGTGGGACCTGGTCTCTGATAAGCAGATGATGCAAGAGGAGCAACCACTCCAGGTACAATATTAACAATTGAGAAACAATCCAACATTCGTCCTTAGCATATTCCTGTGAACACATAGGAGATCACTTGATCATACACCATGTATTACAAACCACCACCCTTTTTTGACATGTGTTTCCACAGAGCTGTGAAATTTGTGCTACTGTAGGGGAGATTTGCATTGTCTTATTTGCCAAGTGATACTGAGTCTAAGATGTGACTTTCATCAAGGACCTACAGTTTTTAAGTAGTTTCCATGATGCTATGTAGATGGATGTAGATCTTCATTATTGCATATCAAAATGTACTGAGAATACAAGCTATCAAACTGAAGGTCCTTTCCAAAATGTTGAGAGACCCTTATTCTATTCAAAGAAAGTCATCTGCAGGGAAGTATCATATGTGATTTTGTCTCCCTAACTCTCATTATGCAAAAAATTACACATCATCTGTCATCACATTCAGCTTTTGCTTTGACATTAAGGATTGAACCTTCACAGGTTGCACGGTGCACTCTGATTATCAATCCAGGCACTGATGAGTCCAAATATGTCATCAATGTCAAGCAAATTGCTAAGGTAATTGTTTTAGCCATCAACTCATGAATGTCTAGGAGAGCCTTACTCATGAATGGATTCCACAAAATGGCATGTCTCTAGTCCTCTTGTCCAAGTCCAAGTGAAAGATGTCCACCCATGTTGAAATGATATGATGGATTATTCATATGTGTAGCTTCACTTATGGGAAATAATTTGTTTTATGTTTGTCTTGATTATTATGCAGTTTGTGGTTGGATTGGGAGACAAAGTATCCCCCACAGATATCGAGGAGGGCATGCGTGTTGGGTTCGTATTTCACTCTTCTACATTGTTTTGACAGTGATTGTGGTCACTATCAAGCACATTCTTGGCATAGTGGAAATGCACCCCAAGTTTAGTGGACTTGGGGGTCCCCAACTATGCACAGGCCCAACAGGATTGATGCAGGAATTTCTATACAGGGTGGATCGCAATAAGTATCAAATTCAAATCCCATTGCCACCAAAGATAGATCCAAGTGTGACAATGATGACAGTTGAAGAGAAGCCCGACATTACATACTCAGACATTGGTGGTTGCAAAGAGCAAATCGAGAAAATGCGTGAGGTCAGCAACTTCCTATCTTATTCTGTACTCAATTATGTTTTTTTAACGACATGTCTACATTGTAATGTCATGTCTACATTGTAATGTATTTGTATTCATGCTAATGTCTTTTCCTATGTCACTGTATTGGGGGGTCCCAAATCAATTTATCAATTTATGTTTTGTAACATGAGGAAAATTTTGGATGAAGGTTGTGGAATTGCCTATGCTACATCCAGAGAAATTTGTGAAGCTTGGGATTGACCCTCCAAAGGGTGTGCTTCTTTATGGTCCTCCTGGCACTGGCAAAACACTCTTGGCTCGTGCAGTTGCAAATAGGACAGATGCTTGCTTTATCCGTGTCATTGGAAGTGAACTTGTTCAGAAGTATGTTGGTGAGGGGGCCCGCATGGTTCGTGAGCTCTTCCAGGTACAATTCTGGTTTCGGAACTATTTTTCCCTTTACTTATGTCACTTATAGTCACATATGTTTCAAGGCCAGGTTCAGAAAATGCCATGAAATAATAGAACTAGACACTGTGTACTAGGATACAGACTGAAATATATATCTACAAGCACCTATAAGTTGCCCCATGAGGATTAAATAGCGTGTTGACTTTTAATGTCAATGTTGACCATCAACATGTTTTATGACATTGTTTCATGCTTGGTCTAAGGGTGTTCTACTGTGTCAAAGAGGACCCAATGCTCTTTCAACATGCTACAACTATATCATAGTTCACTGTTAATGGAGTGCTCTTGAATCATACAATAGATTGCACCTAAATGGATGTGAAATTGTGGATTTGGCAAATGAACATAAGTAGTGGTAAAAAACTTGGCACAATGAAAGAACTCTAGCATTCCCAACTCACCAAATGAGTGCTGGATTATCCCAGATGGCACGATCGAAAAAAGCATGCATTGTGTTCTTTGATGAGATTGATGCTATTGGGGGAGCTCGTTTTGATGATGGAGTTGGTGGTGACAATGAGGTTCAACGTACTATGCTTGAAATTGTAAACCAGCTCGATGGCTTTGATGCTCGTGGGAACATCAAGGTTCTAATGGCAACCAACAGGTGCATGTCAGGAAACTCAAACTGTTGACTTCTAGCTAGAGAATATCAGAAGAAGTAACACATGGGAGAGTTTTATAGCAATTATTGTTCACTTGGTTTCTGCAACAATTTTGTCAACTCTGCAATAGTGAAATGTGGCACTCTTACATTGTCTTTAATAAAGGAATAACCTTGTATTGTTCAGGTTCTAGAACTCAGAAACAAAACTTACTGCTAAAGACATGTTTGGGTTACATTATTGCAACATAGATTTCACTGCAAAAACATAACTATATTGTGTTGCCCAATGCGTATCCTATACAGCAGCATGTATTCAATATAACAGATTAGGGTTGGTTTTGTGACATGGTTTTGGACATGATGGGGTCAGTAAACTCTGTGTTTTGACATTGCAAGTTTTTTTGTGTTGATAATTGCTTAGGCCTGACACTCTAGACCCAGCACTTCTTCGACCTGGACGGTTGGACCGGAAAGTGGAATTCGGGCTGCCAGATTTGGACAGTCGAACACAAATCTTCAAAATTCACACTCGAACAATGAATTGTGAGCGTGGTATACGCTTTGAGTTGCTGTCTCGACTTTGCCCCAATTCCACAGGTTCATTTTAATCCATTTTTTGTTTCATATCTTTTTCTATATTTACTGTGGTATATGGTAGTATTATCCATTGCAGGGTCTTCATTATTAGGTGTCTGTACTCAGCTATATGAAGGGTGGCAACAGGGGCGGATATACGCAGTGTATGCACTGAAGCAGGAATGTATGCAATTCGTGCTCGAAGGAAGACAGTCACTGAGAAGGACTTCTTGGAGGCAGTGAACAAAGTGATTAAAGGCTACCAGAAGTTCAGCGCTACACCTACATATATGGTTTACAATTAGCCCCACCTCCTCATAACCACAAAGTGAGGATTAGAAACTACACTTTGTACATAGCAGATATTTAGGAAATAATAAAGCTCAAGGTGAAGGGGCATTTTAGAGTTGTATGTAGTTTTCTGCGACCATAAGCTAAGAAAAATCAAGTTGTTTGTGAATCTAAAGAAACGTTTTGTTTATCTCACTCTTATGTTAACAAGTGGTTGTGGTGCTTTCAATCTGAAAGATCTATTGACTCATGCATGCAACAGATCATCAACTTACATACACCACCTTTGAAAATCTGGGTTGTTAATCAGACTGGATGTCCAGTTTTGGTCAAGGTATTTTATTCGGATGACCAAATCTTGTCCAGTGTGGTTAATCTTTTGTAGTTTGACAATATTGGTTTGAGATATTTTCAACACATTGAAGATAATCCAATTGGGCAAGATCTGACCAAAATACTTGGCATCCAAAACTGTAATCTCATAAGAAATTGAACAATGAAGTAAAAAGATTCAATAAATGTTTTCTTTTACTTTGTGAAACTACCTCATTACTGAAGACTGAGCAAGGGAATATCATATGCACCTTGAGGTAAAAGTGGCGATGTGCCATAGATTAAGGGCTTTAAATGGGTCTCTTCCAAAGTTGGGTGGATATCACTTTTGTCTTGCCAAACCCACATTGGAGACCTGGACTGGAGGCTATGCTGCCGAACTATCCACAACTGAAAGAAACCAGTGGAGGGTACTTGGAGAGAACCATCGTCCTCAGGTATCTGCCCTTGCTTGAGAACTGCAGAGTTCAGACCTCCAATTAGTTTGACTTGGAGGTTGGCCTCTACTCTTGGTGTTTGTGCTCTCAGTGCTTGACCTCTACTCTTGATGCTTGTACTCTGGGTGCTTGGCCTCTACTTTGAGTGCTTGTTTCTCAGTTCTCTTAGCCTATGTGCTCTTAGGCTCAGTGTTCTTGATGTGGGCCTCTATGGTCTTGGTGCTTGGCCTCATTGCTCATCGTCAGGTGAGTATTCTTCCTTCCTTTTCTTTTGTTACTTTTTCTTTTTGTTTGGTTCTTCCTGTTTTTTCTTTTGCTCAGTTGTGTCCTTTGTTTCTCTGTGTGCATGTTGTTGGCTGCATCTAATTCCAAAACCCCCCAAAATTGAACACCCTTCCATTTAACATTCTGTCTTGTCTAATGATGAAAGACTTTGATTGTCATTTTGTTGTTCCTTATGTAGTGTAGTTTTTGCTCTTTCTAAAACTTATTGTTTGTACTTGTCTTATTGTGAGTTTTGCTATTCTTTGTGAATGCACATGTTTGTAGATTAGTCCATGTTGCTCTTCTTGTTTACTACAAATTGTGAGTTAATAGTTAACCTTGTGTGCTTTTTAAATCGTTGTTTGTTGTTTCATCAGTTCACAACACATTTTGTTAACTTCACTCGAACAAGTTTGAAAGAAAATATTGAGTTCCTACTTCATGTTTTTCTATGAATGTAAATAGTCGAATTCTAATGATCGGATTAGAAACCCATAAACATAGCATACTAAACAAATTCAATACTAAGTTTAATAGAGAATGTGACAGAGGCAAATTATTGGTTTTGTCTTCTCAACTCTATTTTTGATAACTAGGTCTGAATCTACTTTGGATTTTAATCTTTAAAATGGACCAATTAAATTCAATTAAATGTATGAATAAATGAACCCGATGTCTGTATGGACTAAAGTGAAATGTCTGTTGAAGATATATGTGTGAATTATCTAAGGAATTCCCTACTTTCAAAAATTGGAAGTGCCTGAGAGATTGAAAATGAAGAAACAAATTGTTGAGAGAAACAATTGAAGGAACAATTGTTGTTCTTAACAACAATATTGAGTATATGAACAAAGAAAACTCTGAAGCGTTTATAATAGAAATTTGTTAACACCATCGTCTTTTTTGTATTATTGATAATAGTTTTGTATATGTAGATAATCCACAAACAATGTGTTGAGGGGCTTGTTATATGAAAAAGTTAATTAATTTATATTAATTCACAGATCTAGGGAATGTGTAATATGATAAAGTAATGGAATAACTCCAATGACAAAACACATGGATAAATAAGATGCTTTAATTTTTCAAAAATATGAACAAGTTAAAATAGTACACTGAAAGAAGGCTTGGAAAGGCAACCAACAAAGAAGAGAGAATATAAGTGTAATGTCCAATTATTTTGGTGCAATAGATCCTTTTGAGAAGGATAATGTGCGAAGTAAACAAAATTCTAAAAGAAGTTTGCCATATGATCAATGTTTTTAGAAAAAGGCTTTCTAGCATAACATCATTAGTGATCATCCCGAAAAAAAATTAGCATCAATTTGCAACATGGTTGTAGAAAATTGTGTGAGAATTGCAGAAAACAAGCCAAAAAAGACTACCTCAAAACTAAAATATATGTCAAAATGTGATGAATTATTTTTTCAAAAAAAAAAACTGTGAAAAAGAATTTGCCTATTTACATAGTGGAAAGTATTTGGTTCAAATGATTAGCACTTTGCTTGCATCCACATGTTGTTTTCCCCTTGACAAAATAATTCTCTCAAACAATGTTATCAATTATGGTTGAGAAGTCGAAACATATATGTATACTCCCTATGTTAGCAAAATGTGTATATGTGACAACAAATTTTGATTTAGGGGTGTCAAATTTGGTACATAGTGTATTTGCACTTGTCAACTTTTCAAATGTTAATGGGCAACCTAAACATGTGGCTCTTGGATTATTTCAAACAACTCAAATTGGGTGTCAAACATTCCCGACAAAGTTTCACTCTTTTATGATACGAGTTGAAGAAGAAGAAGGTTCAATCTTACACATGACTTTGGCTTAACAATATGTGGTCAATTGTTATGTACTTGGAATACAAAACACATTTTAACATACAAGCTTTGGACATGTATGTCCCAAGACTTGATACTATGCTACTAATGAAGAAAAAGGTTTGTAATGTATGTTTCAAACTTACTCAATTAGAATTGTGAAAAATGTACTACTTGGCCAAAACAAATTAGGGAATGGTTGACAAGAATGGATGAAAACTTATGTTAATTTTGGTTTGGCAACCAATGAAAATTGAACACACTCATGAAAATAAGTCGAACAGCTTTTCATTTTGAGTTTTCTTTTTGTAGTGGTGATATTGAACTTCTATTTGTTGATTTCAAAAACAAATAATGGTTTTCTACTTTTGTGGGTTGCATAACAAAATTATCATCTTTCTAAAGGCCTTGCAATCCAAAATGTTATGGAGAGAAAGAGGGAATTCCTATGTTAAGCTATAATTGGTTTTTAGTCTTCACCGCTTCCCAAATGTTTTTTAAATTATTGTTGATAATTTTTATTCTATGGTGGCAGCTTACATTTTGAATCAATCTCAAGAACATGGGCTTTCAATTCATGCAACAAATCAGAAATTTGAAATGTCAAAATGAATCTAATATTTGGATCATGTTGATTATCTATCTAAAGAGCATGGTGTTGAGTGAAGAATTTTGGCTGTGAAAATTAAGAAGAAGGAAGTTTGTTTCATTTTGGATTTTTTCTTTTTGTTCTTAAAAATGTATGATGACAAGAGACCCAATAATATGTTGTCATTAATGTTAGATCTTGCTTATAAAACCCTTCGCTTGACCCCCTCATACATTGGGAGAGAGTAGGGTATGACAATTGTTGAAAAGTATGACAAAATCTTTATTACCTATGTTCTTGCAGTGTTATCAACATTTGCATTTTACAAAATGTTTGTGTAAATGTTTTATCTATATGACTTTGTTAGTGACAATAATGTTTGGTGCATCTAGGAACAACATGCTCATTTTACCTCTCACCTATGACACAACTTTTCTCCTTTTAGATTTATGAACTTGAATTTCTTCCTTGGAACTATTTATCATTTTTTGCTTAAAATTTTCTTTCCATGTTTTTTCCTTTGCTTTCATTTGCATTTGGTAGAATTTGCCCTACATAAGTACTATACCTCATAATGAGGTAACTAGGGCACTTCACTTTAAGCATGAATTGAAGCAAAAATATGCACCCTAGGTTGCAATCCCTATAGTGAAGGTCCATAGGTTAAGTCGTGAACTAGTACATCTTGGTTGTTACAAAATATCAACCATTAGCATAGGTAGGTTACAAAATATCGGAATCAGCAATGACATTTGAATCTACCATTACGAAAACTTTGAAAACATGCCAAATTGATAGGTATAGAATATTTAACATGGTGTAGGTACCTAATTGTATTAAGGATCAGACCAATTTGGGTGTTTGATTATGAAGTATCTCAATTCGGATTAGGTGGATATGATAGTTAAAAGGGTCAATACTACATATCATACCGCTTGATATGGGGATGTGGTACATAATATTTAATAATCATTATACAACCATCCTTGTTGTTGGAGTGATTGGGTTGGAGGTGAGGGTAAATTAATGAAGGGTTTTGAATTTATAGGTTTTGAAATTATAATGGTTATAACATTCTAGGAGAATTTTGATTCCCAACATGTGATTGGTGGAAGATATACGATATTGTGTTTCAAATCATGGCCCCATGAATCAAAGAAATGTGTGGTCGATCTATTTTTATTTTTTCCTTTGTTGTTGAATGTTCAATATTTTGTTATTTTCCAAAAAAGTATTTGGAAAAAATGCGTTTTGAAGGTGTAAAAGTAATTTTCAGGAAAATTTTGCCACACTTTTTTATCAGAAAATTGGGGGAAAAAAAATGTCAACTGACCCCAACATTATATAATGATTAATTATAAATCATTTAATGAGAAGACTACACTATATCTATTTGGGGATTGTCCAAAGCTTTGATTTTATTTTTTAATGATGGGCCAATCAAAGATGCCTATCATGAAAGAAAATAATTTGAACTTTGGGCTTCCCCACAACTAAGTAATATGAGTCACACTATTCTATACACAATGGACTCTACCCTATTTTGTCACCTCCTCATGATACTCTCCTACTCTCCTTATTACCTACTAATGGGGTCATGTGTTGTCGGCTCAAGTATGTTAAACCTCATGAATGGGTCACCCATCTTAACAGGTACTAAGTATTCTAATTGAAGTGAGCTTAATTTCAGAGTTCTCTGTGAAAGAAGCCATTTGTTAGATTTTTGTTAGGGCATGACTCTTTCCTGAAGTAGTTATTTTCAGTCCTCTTTTTCCATTCCTGTTTGATAGGAAGGGTTACCTTAAAGCCTCTTTCCCTATGGATTTTCTTGTCCACTTCTCATATCTTGCAATACCTAGGGTACATATCTATCTTATGGCTCTTCTGACTAGCAATTTTTTTTTTTCTCTGCCTAATTTTAATGTAATTTTCTGTTTCTGCAATAATGTTCCACTTTGTATCACACCTTTATTTTATTTTATAAATTAAATTAAATTAATAGTGAAAAATTCAAATAGATTGGATGCAACCGCAACCTCTCGTCTCTTATAAATCAGATTCCATCTGAAAGCACAGCCCACTCAACTTGGTCTTCCAGTGTTCAGCCACTCAGTGGTTGAAAGCATCTACACTGAAGAGAAGAGGTCAATTAATCTATTTTTAATTAATTATTTGTCATGATGGAACCAAGTAAGAATGGTTGTTTATCATTCAAAATACCCATCCTTGGTGTGGTCCAAAGGCCAAGTTGAAATCCTTGTTCTGAGCTCACACCCACATCATCTACCAATGGGTACAGAATGGGTTACAAATGGGTTACCAAGGTGAAATCATATATTAACTCAGTTGAGGTTCATCCACAGCTCAGTCATAATGGGCATCCAGTGGATGGATGGTGTGCTGGTGGGTGCTGGTTTACTCTGGGCAGTTATGAACATGGTTTTCTTTCACACTTAGGTACATCTTAAAGGGGCAAAGGGCATGCCGAGAGAAAAATATTTGGCTGGACTTTTGTACTGCTGGCAGTAAAAACCCTTGGCCTATTTATTTATTTATTTATTTACTTACTTAATTGGCCTATTTAACATTTTCCATTGGGAAAATTGGAGTTGAAAGGGCTCACATTATTTTTGGTCTTCTTGAATATCAAACTAATTAATGGTAGATTTGTTAACACCACCATTTCCAACTCCAAGGCTTCAACCCCTCCAATTTGTATTGGTACCACACAAAGATTTTGACTACTTCAAGTGTCCAGTTTTGTGGTTGAGTCTTTAACAAAAAGATTTTTTCGTTTTGCACGCAAACCAAATCAGGTTCTATTCTAAACATGCATAATTGAAAAATGGGAAAAGCCAAATGGATGGTTTGTGTTCAGAGTTTCCTCAAAGCAAGGTGTAACCCACACTCAGATTTTCAATACAATGTGTGAATAGCATGCAAAGTTGCATGTACTTATGAAGCTTGCATCGATGTTCCTTAGAGTGCAAATCCCTAAATTGCAACCACAAACTATCCTAGATCTTTGGATAGCAAATATCTCAAAGGACAATTGCACTACCAAGCCCTCCAAGTTCCCAAATCCCAACTACTAAAGTTGGGCCTTCTTAAAGGTCTATGGCTGTTGCTAAGGTTCGTTAAGTAAACTATTTCACGAATGTGTACCTTATGTTCGTTAAGATGTGAAAGTTTCAAGATTGATTTATTGTTTCTTCCCAAAAAAACCACTTAGAAAGTACTTAATATATTAAGGCAAAGTAATATTGTTTCCCAAATCTTTCACAAACAGTTTAGAGATTCAAATGATTTTTGGAATCCCAACAAACTTTCTAACAATATCCAACTACACCACCCTTGAAGGCCACATGTGAGGGTTCACCTGGTTATGTTACCCAAAACCCACCAAGGCACCATCCATTGGAAACCAATTGGAAACCTATTATGACTTAGTTGTGGATGAACCACAATTGAGTTGCTCAGGTTCCAAGGTTCAGCTATGGTGTAAACTGGTGTTGGGCGGTTATCACAAATGGAAACTGATAACATGTGGAACCCTAAGATATATATAACCATGGTTTTTTAAAACCAATTCTGATACATAAGCAGGTTTCTAAAAAATATTTGAGAGCTGGTTCTGATATATAATCACGGTTCTCAAAACTCTAAGAACCAACCAAATATCCTTTTGTAAAACTGATGGTTCTTTGCTTGTTATATACCCTTCTACTTAACTACCTACATAGAAGGGTAAAGAAGGTAAGGCACTTGGTGGCTAACTGTGCATGGTCGACACATAGCTAAACACTGTGGTTAGCTATGGGACAGGAATACAATGAAAAAATGTTTTCTGTCCACACATCATCCATCCTGCATGGTGAGCTGGTGGGTGCTGGTTCACTGGGGCCAGGCTTTCCCTTAGATATAAGACACTGTCCAGAGGTTTGGGTCCCCATTCATTGTGAGAAGCTCCTCAGTTCTCTCTGGTCCATCCAACATAAATGGAACTTGCATCTCTTGTACCCATTCCTTCTTTTTGGTGCACATACTACTGTAGTATGTAGCCTGGTTAGGCATTAATTAATCAGATTTTGGAATTGCCAAAAAAAACAAAAAAAACAAAAACAAAGTGTGCCACCTATGCCAAAAATCTGAAATTTGGGCAATGTTTGCACAAAATTATCTAAAGTGGTTGAATTTGCACTAAGAAAGATTCACAAAAATTTCTAATGTTTTTTTGTTGAGAAAACGACAAAATTTGTCGGGGAGAAACCAAAAAAATGTACTAATGTATGTTGCAAGAAATGCAATTAGCTTTGCACCTTCCTTGTCCTCAACACTCAACACTTGTTGATTTTAGTGACTCAGAATTGATAGCTTCCATCACCTGGGGGGCAAGGAGACCAGGACTGATTCTGATTCTGGGGACTCAAATGGTTTCATTTGGTTGTTTGAAGCTTCCAATGCCAGACAATGGGTAGTTTGGTTGGGATGGCTGCTGAAGTCTCTCCTCCTCTCATGTCATCCCATGCACAGTAGAGTGCTACTATGTCTGATGCAATACGAGGGAGAGCATGGTCTATTACTCCTCTCCTATCATTGCATGTGTGGTCACGAACTGTGCCCGATCAATCCAAGTGAGCATGGTCTCCTCCTCTCTCATGTCATTGCATGAGTGGCGGAGTAGCTTGTCCCATAGAAGAGAGCATGGGGATTTTTCATCTCTGGTTCTTCACCTCACTTCCTGGCCATTACTTTGAAACCCCATGTGAAGAGCTTATGGGCAGGGCAATGGTGGATCCGGTCCTCAGTGGGCCTCCTTGACTGTTACTTTTTAACATTCGGCCTCTCTATTTTGGCACTATGTAAGTAGGCCTAATGTCTGAAGACCCGAGAGAGAAGAGAATTGACTCACAGGCTCAACCGCATTCTCTAGGGGAAGGGATGTGTGCATATTGTGTTGTGTGATCTTCAGTTACAAATGCTCTGGGAGAACAATGACATTAGAGTTATCCATAACTTCACCCTGTCTTTGGGCCTCCTTCACCCCCTATCCCTTGTTTCCAAGTAAAGAAATTTTATTAAATCTCAGTATGAAATGCAATAGGTTTTGCTGTTTAGGATGTAATGTAACACTCCCAAAAGCCAAAAAAAACCCTTCTTTCAACTAAAGTGGAATCCAGAAATTTCCACTTCTATATGTTATATTTAACACGAGAATAAACAAAGTGCCTGCATTGTGGTTTAGGGTTTCATTTGTCAGGGTTTTAGATTTTTCCCCCCTTTTTTTACCCTTCACTTTTGCTTATGGAAGTTTCAAAACGCATCATCAGAGTGCATTGCATAAGAAGGCCTAGGACAATTATGGGGCCCACAAATTGATATAATATTTTCAGAGGACCTAATGGCCCTCCACTAGAACCCAAAATCTTATGGGGCATGCATGGGCCGTGAATATAAGGTCTTGACTGAACAGCACACACCCCATATAAGACCATGCAAATATCATAGATCATTTGCTTCGACTTCTGTGGTTCATTACAATTGAATAAAATGTTAGCATTGGGAGAAGTGCAATAGATGCATGATTGTTTGGGGATGTTTTTAAGCGCCAGATTGTGTGGGGAGGGGACACAGAGGTGTTTTGTGTTTTCTAGTTTGCACTACTATGATGACAATGTGCAATGAGTGGTCATCTTGTCATGGAAAATGATAAAAAGAAAATCACAACAACTCTGACCCTAGCTTCCTAGGTACTTACATGGGATGGGACAAGCAACAAGCAAAATCAATTTGAGCTGAGTTGACATTGAAAATAAGAAACTAGGGGTGGGGATTTGCTTGTGCACAGTGCAAAACGACAGACAAGCGAGACTCTGTTTTTACCAACTCCAACATACTCTTCCAAGTTGCAACAACTTGTGCTCAATGAAATGCCCAAAAAGAAGACCCAAGAAGAATATAATGAGAATAGTCAGGGTGTTCTTAGGAAGGCCATTAGTCCAGGCCAAAAATAGTGGCCACTAATTTTAGGAATAGAATTTCCATGCAAAGTCACGTTCATGGAGTAAACAGGGCTTCCCTTCTTTTTCTTGTGGGGAAGGGGATCTTTTTCATTTCAAGTTATGTTTGGTGTTCAGAGTTTTGTTTTCCACTTGGACAGTGGACAATCGACATTCCATGCAAGCTTTTTATTGAGGTGGGGGAGGGGGCAGTGGGGAACTCTATACTTCAAAACAGAACCTTCTATTTTGGGGAGCCTCCATAGTTGCATTTTTTGAGTGATGGGCGAATCAAATTGGGTTCATTGCACCCAAAAAAAAAAATTGAACTTGGGAGGAACCTCATCTAATTAATGTGAAGCACAATAGGTATGAGAATTATGGAGCCTTTTCAAAAACATCAATTTGCTTAGTTGACATTGAGGATGCTTTTATCATGTAACATTGCATACTACCTTAGAGACTTTGTAAGGTTATTAGAAACACTTTAATGATTTTTGGGCACAAGAGAAGGATCTGACTTAGATCCTTTTGAAGTTCTTGGTACCTTTCACTATGCATACTGGCCTCATGGGGTTATCTTTTATCTCATAACCAGTCATTGACGGGCAGCTCATGTTGGGATTGGTTGGTTGCAAGTGGGTTATAACTAGTGTTGTTTTGGCATCAAGTTTTGGAGATACCAGGAGGTTCCTGGTATTTTATTTTTTATATTTTTCATTTTGGGTAGGGGTTTTCTTCTTTTTTTTAATTCAGTTTTTTGGTACCAGTATGATATCAATAGCTTACAGACTGAAAATTTGTACCATCGGTGTGAACACAGGTATGTCGAAGTTGAAACTTGGCAAAATAACAACCCAGATCTTGGTATTGGGTTTAGGTTTATTGGTGCTAATGTGTATGTTTCCAATTAGGAAAACTGAATGTTGGATGGGCAAATCACAAACAACTAGGAAGAAAGCAAGCATTTAACATTCAAGCAATCATTTCGTGCAACATTGTGAGCATGTTAAACTTTCATAACAATATAAAAAGTTGCAATTAGCAATATATATATGTGCAACTAAAGGCAAATTAAAATACGTATACAACCCATCTAACATCCTCAAACACAAGATTATGTCTCTTTAAAATAATATGTCTTCTCAAGTAGGTTCTCATTTTCTTCCAATAATGTATCCGTCGCCACAAAAAAAACTACATTAGTTTGTGTCCATCAATGAACTTACAATCAACTTGTGCATCAACTAGTCAATTCTTATAAATCATGATGAGCTTGTCAAGTTTTTTGAGCCCAACACTACAACATCACAAACTAATGATTACACCTACAACTAAGAAGTTTCATTCAATCTTGATTTGTGAATTTAAGATGCCCAAGATCTATCATGCCAAAAAATCCACATTTGGGAAACTTGGACTCATTGATAGACCATCACATCAACAAATCAAGACCATTTGCATTCTCCACATGGAAGGTACAAAGCAAAGATAACTTGAAAAGACCTTCAATAGACTCTTGTGTTGAAGCTATTAAACCGAACAACCCAATCAAAGTTGAAAGTAGCTCAAGTGTTGAAAGAACTAAACCTAAGCTTGATCTAGATTCAATAAACCCATAACAACTTTCAACAAAGGGCAACACAACCAAATCATCATATTGTTACACTAATGTGGCAACTTGATCCTTACCATTGTGATCAAAATGTAATTCATGCTTTTGAAATACAGATCCAACATCAAAGCAACCATGTTATAGGTTTTTTTTTGAAAGAAGATTTTTCCAAAACCTAGAAAAGGACACATGTTAATGACTTTAGTAGTCATTTTGCTATACAATTTTATTATCTTAAAGCAAATTCATCACACTAAAGTGAAGGAACAATAGCAACTTGATGCTCATACTCCTTCCGCGTTATCCTTATGATCACCAAAATAGTAAACACATCATATAATAACCAATACCTTTTACAATGATTCAATGAAAACTAATGAACAATTGAATTAAAGGTTTCAAGCACTGCAAAAAAAATTGTCCATGTAATTTCGTTGGATTCTATAATCTATAGATATTAACTTTCTCAAATGTAGTAGATGTTGATAGCATTCATGTATTTTGAAGTTTCTTGAAATAAAATTACATTCAAAGCAAAACATGTTTTTCACAAGGGTTTTGAGTTTTGTGCAGTGTGTTAGCTTCATGGCAAATTGGTTGTGAGCATGACAAAAAACCTATGCTTACATTTTTGCCATTTATCACCAACTCTACCCTCTAGATTATTTTGCATGCTATGTATTTCACCAAATCCTAGCCATGTTCATTTGTAACATGTTTTTTCATGGTCATGATGCCATGGTTAAGGTTGTAAATTATAAAACCTTTATGGAACTTGGTTGAACTACGAAAACTTGTAGAATTTTAAAAAGGTGACACATCTCACACCTCTTGAATTGCATTCCTTGCATGTCGACCTCAATGCTATTATCATTCAACATGAAAAAAGTCCATGACTTTGCTACATGGTGAAATGGAACCTAAATACTTTGGTTAGTGATGAGTTGTGTCAATCATTACTTCCAAAATGCTTCTTCTTTAATTCATTGTTCTTCATCAACTACACCTTCAACTTGCAACACCTCCCTTGATAACATAAAACTTTCAAGATTGTTAACAAACAAATTACCATACCTTACAATGTGAAATTCATCTATATAAAAGTCTAGCAACTCAAACACATCCATATTCAAAGTTTATTCAACATTTAACAAACCACAAACATAAAGAACACGCAAGACATTGGACCCAAAAAACATTAAACATAATGCAAATATGAAAAACACAAACAAACATGAAAAGAATGGACAAAATAGTAAAAAAAATTCAGCTCTAATGTACAACTCCTCCGAGCAATAGCAAATGAAAGTTCAAGAATGATTCTTAAATGCAAAAGGGATCCTATCAACTCTACACACCATTTACAAATAAGTCATTCATAAATCATAAACATGTAAAAGTAACCTAATTGATACCAATTTCTCCATTTTGGAGCTCAATGCAAGCGACTAGGCCCTAGTATCACACAAGTTTTGCAAAACCTTAAACCCATATGTTTAGTTAACCTAACATGTTGCTTTCACCTAAAACTAACAAGGTTTTCAACTTGTTTCTTGTAACTTTGATAACCTATGGGTAAAGTCCTTTATACTTTAATGCATACCTAGGTTTGTACTTGAGATTTTCCTAATACCAAAATAACAATAGTTATAACTCATAACCCTTGTGTGTGATGCCACTAGATTGACCAAGTCTATAACCCACCTCCAAGTTCTCAAGAGCATGCTTGATTGTTGGACTTCCATAACCCATGCCAACATCCATGGGAATGCACACCATTCACAAAATTTCTATTATGTCTGATGGGAGGTGAACATGAATGTGCTCAACACCCATTCACTAACTGGCTATGTTTGGTAAGTAACCCCAAGTTGCTTGATTATTGCACATAATCTTGCTACTCCCATGGCTCAATTATATGTGATAACTTGATAACTCTCATTGGTTAACTAATCCATAAGCCTTAAAGGTTTCAAGAAAGTCCCTTCACCGATACAAAAGTTCACATTGTTTGAAAACCATGATAGCTCGAAGTCAACAAATAACAATTTGCACACAACATTGGATTTGGAGAATGTGAGCATGTCCCCAAAGATATAAGGTGTTTAAACTTTGTGTGGTCAAACAAACCAATATGGTTTGCCACCTCACTGTTTTTCCTACCAACAATGGAGGAGGCAAAAAAACTAACATGCTTATAGTATAGGGGACATGTTATACCATCTTTTTCACACTTAAAATATCCCATTTGAATTTCTTGAGCCATATTGACAAGTTTTTTCAAGCTTGGGCAACATTTAACAACTCCACTTCCAAATTTTGTTTTTTGCCCATGTTACAAAACTTAAGGATCATGTGAAAGGGGCCAACTCATACAAGGTGTGCAAAAAAAAATCAAGACTAAAAACAGTCCCAAACACTAGAAATTTGTTTTTGCCTATAAATAGATGAATTTTGTATGATTTTGTGTAGAGTTACATTGGATGGCCAAATTTGACCATCCATTTCTTCCTCATTGCAATTTGATTTTGCACAATATTTTTTTCACATTGTGCATATAGATGTTTTCAATCTACCTTAGAAGCTTTATCATCAATAAAGCATGGTATATTGGTGTAAAACTTGTAATTTTGATTTAGTTACCAAAAAAAATTAAAATTAAAATTTCAACGGTGGGGATTTTCCATTTTTGGACCATATCCTATTTTTTAAAAATCAAAGGATTCAACTTGAAGTCTGGTACAATTTTACAAAATTGGATTTAAAAAATTTCAGCAAAATTCATCACTTTTGGGCACACTTGTGGGGTATGGTCCGACTTTTGTATTAATATTGTTTTGGTCAAATGTCAATTAAAGGTTAAACATTTATTGGCTCAAGTGTTTGTTTTGTTTTAGCCCTATTTATAATTCTAGGACAAGAATCTACATCACAAGGTGTTAATGAGATTATAGTCCAAAATTTTACCAAGTTGACTGAGAGTCCAGGAAACCTTTCATGAATAAAAATAGGTCCGAATGAATAAAAATACACATATTCCTATTTTGTTAACCAACTCACAAATTTGCCTTTCATGAAAGGTTTCAAGTTGAAACTTGAATACCTATTTATTTTAGGTCCTTAATATAGGGATGTTTCATTCTTCCAGTGTGAGCACATTTTGTATATGATTTGTCCACTGAGGCTCCAAGGTAACCTTTTTCTTCTCACATATAATATTGGTTTGCATTTTGTATTGGTGTTCGGTGGTTTTTTCTTCTATGAAAACCTCTCTCTGTCTAAAAAAAAGAAAAAAAGTAGAATTGTCTTGGCTCCAATTTCACCCAAATGGAACTACTAATTTAGTTTCAAGTCTAATTCTTGGTTTTAAAAATCAAATTTAGTTTTGATTTCACATTTCTTACTAACATGGACTAGAACCAACAATTAACTATTGGTTAACCTTTGATTAACCCTCCATATTAATCAAATTATTTTTAGAAAACCATTTTTGGATTTTGGTCCTAATTCCACACACAAGAATCAAGAAGCAAATGTTCCCCACTTTTAAAGGCTTACTTATCAATTCTCAGTTTTGTAACATAATCAGAAATTTAGTGTGATTGCACAAACTACAGTCAGAGCCCTGGGCTGTAGTTTGTGCGATTCGTACTAACTTCTGAGCTTTGTTGTTGGGTCCCGAAGTTCGAACATAACGAGAGAGGTTAGTTAGAATGTGCAACTATGGCCAGGCTTTGCTTTCAGATCAAGATTGTTTATAGTACAGATGGAATGTCAACCTGCAACAACAAGGTTTTAGCATTATGTTTCCTTTGATTAGTTCAGATCTCATGGATGTACTTGTGAACACCAACCTTTTTTGTGTCGCTTGGCATGCCCCCCAATCCCCAAAATGGTAAAGTGGTAGATTTTTTGAAACCCGATGACTAGAAACATCCTAAAACAAACTAGGATATTTCAAGGTTTTTATGTTCTCATTCAACATGAATGATGTTATACACAATGAAACTTGGGTGTTCCTCCTATAGGAAGGATGTGAGTCACTCACTTTCCATTTACCTTGTTGTTGTCAAATGGCGACGACAACAACTTAGTGGGCATTTGCGAAAGAGCAAGAGAACCTAGCCCACCTAAAATGCCTGGGATCTTTTACAGATCAACTGACCAGTTCGACTGTTCCGATTCTGCCTGTCCTCCTTATTGCTGTAGTGGACAGGAAGATCAGCCTATTGCACGTGGATGGATTCGCCTTAAAAATCATCCCCCTCCCAACTACCTCTGTTGATATTGTCCTTCACTTGATCCGCTCCCCTGGTGCATTGGGGGTATAAACCAGTGTTAGGCGAGGATTTGATTTTGGAATATTAATCGAATCAGAATATGAAATATAAGCAATATGAAAGCCCAAGCGTGGAAAAGAGTTTAAAATTTAAAATAATTTGCAATGAGAAAAATTTACTTAAAATTCAATGTCCCCCTCTCCCCCTCCTTCCCCTGGCTTTACCCTAAACACACACAATTTACCAGAACCCTCTGTTTCAAGTAGGCTTTTGAGTCACCCTCAATTCACCACTTCAAGGCTACCTCTCCTACTTATATAATATATATATATTCTTCCATAATTCACAACAATCCTACATTGCAAATGGGCTTTTGTCTCATCCTTAACCCACTTGATCGAAATCTTTGCACAATAAATAATATATTCCTTGATACTTAACTAGAACCCTCCATTCCAAATAGGATTTTTCTGGTCCAGGGATGGGATACCCCACATGTTGGTGCTTTGTGCTCCTCCTAAGACTACAGCATCCTTCCTATGCATTACTCTCTATTAATAAGTTTGAACAAGTAAGCTAAGTGCCCTTGGTCTCCTCCATGTGTCATTCCTTCCTTCAGCTCCTCAGCTTATAATAACAATTTCCAACCAATTTGGATGGCTCCCAATGCTCTTAGTTTCTTTTATTATTTATTATATATTATTGCTTTGGTGCAGGTTCAATGTTCACCCCCCAGACCCAAGAGCCCTACAAACCCTATGAAACTCCCTAGAAATCCTATCAAGTTTCAACCTGTCTTGTGCGGTTATTTGAATCTTAGAAATACCATTGGATCCCTTTTTTTTTTAATTATGTATATTTCAGCGTCAAAGAATTGCCACTTGCATGTCTTTGAAAAATAAAATAAAATCAGAATCGAAGACCCGCATGAGAAACGAGTCAAAAATGTTGGAAGACCATGGTTTTTTTATGAAACGAACTAGTTGTAGTAAAGAGTGACCAAAGGTTTTATGGACAGTTATTTGATCTTTTCAAAGTTTTGAGAATGGTGATTTACATATGGGAAATGGGTTTGTTGTTTTTTAGAACCATGGTTATGAACCCAAGGTCTGCTCCAGTTTCTAATTAACCACCCAACACTGGTTTCAACAGAAACTCCCTTGGGCTCCCCCTCCTCTCTGAGGGACAATTGTTATTGTTTCCACAAGTTTTGTCATTTTCTGACCAAAAAAATCTGGGAAATTTTTGATTTCATAGTGAAAAGTTGACGGGTTTTTTTAATTTCTGGGGAAAATTTTGCCAAAATTTCGACATTATAAAATTGAAAAAAAACTCTAAACCCTAAACCCCCTGGCTGAGGAACCTCCTATAAATTTCCATTCAATTTTCAATTTTTTATTAAGCTCTGAAAAAGCTCACGATGTAATTTACAACTGTAGGTACAACCATCCGTATAAAGCTCCCTTTTGTCAGCTTCTTGTTTGACGATTTGTTGATTGTTACAATAAATTTTGATGGTGTTATTTATCAAATACAAGCTGCTGCTGCGGTTGCTCCCATCATGCTGAAGGTGTCATCCAAATTTGTCAAAAGGAGAGCCCATTTTAACCTACAACTTGGTAATACCATTTTGTTGGATGGCTGTTTGGCAACTCACTATTTGACCCCAAAACCAACTCGTTGACAAACCTGCATGATCAATTTGCATGAGCTCATTTTGAACCATTGATTTCTGCCGTGGTTTTTGAGTATTCTTTCACCACATGCAGCCATGCCTGCAGAGGCCCCCATATAGCTTTTTTTTATTAAAAAATAAATCAAAGAGTTTTTTAAAAAGTAATTTTTTTTTGCAGACTTTGAAGCAAGATTTTTTTTGGAAGTAATTTTGCAGACTTTGAATCACTTTGCACAAGTTTGAAGCTGTCAATACTTTCCCATGGGTTGCTTACTAAGTGTGCTTTGTTAATATTGTTATTGAGACCTCCATGATCATACTTACGTACATATGTGTGGGAATAATTCATGCATTCAAGAAGAAATTATCCATATGCGTTTTACAATGACAACCTACAATGAACCCCTCCGATGGTTTAAATGACCTCATCTTGCAATAAACCATGCGTGCTTCTCGTATTGTAGTGTCATAGCATATTGTGACTCATATTAATTAGTTGTGAGGACCCACAAAGTTCAATTTTTTTTCCTTTTGTGATGGTCATCTTTGATTGGCCCATCACCACTATATATATATAAAGCTTTGGATGGTCTTGAATAGATACGTTATAATCTCCTCCTTTGCGGTGCTTACATAGTTAGTCACAAGAGTAAAACTTAGGGCAATGGATATGGGATAAAATGAGGAACTATTGGGAACATGTCAAAAACCCATAGGAAACTTAATGGGGATATAGAGTGGGAACACATTGGGAACAACAACAAATCTAATACCCCACCTTCCCCGTAATGAAAAAAAATAGTTTTGTGTCCTATTCAAGTATTAAGGGTACCTATTGTTACTTTTATTAATTAAATGGGGTGCTTTCCAAACCTAGTACTAAGGGGAGGAATTGATCGACAAGGTGTCAATCAGGATAGTTCTGTTTTTCGGCTTGAGTTGCATTGAAAGCAACAAAGCCTTGGGTGGCACAAAATTGTGGAAATAAATTCGCTCATGTTGGATCAACAATGACAATGTCAACTAAGATGTGAATGTCATCTTCGGTGAGCACAATGTCGACTTATCAACAAGAAAAGTTGAATGTGTTTGAAAAAACGCATGTAATTGTTTTTGCATCACATGGAAACCAACATCCCACACAATGGTAACAAAAGTGTCACGAACTACATCATGGGTTCTTGTGTGTTTGTTACCATGAGCACAACATAAGAAGTGGATACCCATAGGGTTGATGGGATGTGTGCACACGCATTGAAAAATACTTGCAATTGAGAAATGGGACAATTCAAGTCAAATTCAAAGTGTTGTGAAAAAGATTTTAAAAAATTAGTTGAAAACTTGAGAAAATTAGTCGAATTATAAACCAAGCACCCGCCCTTGGGCCAAAATATGATAAAACTTGAGCACGATGGGCTTCAAGGTTTACTTTTCCTTTATGAAGATCTCTCAAAAAAACAATAAAGAACAATCTTCCTAAAGAAACAAACAAAAGGAGGTTAGAAGGAGGTTGGCAAGTGATGTATGTACATCGGCTCATTCCATGCAAGAATGGATCACGCCCAATAAGGTTAAGGACCACCTAAATATCCTTAGCATAAGAGAACTAACAAATAAAGACCATGATTAAGTACCTAGTTAACCTAATACTTACCTAGAGAGACAAGGCAATATGACCATGCATTTGGGTTGCAAAAATTTAATACAATGGAGCAAAATGTGCATGTATACCTATGTGTGACAAGGATTTTGTTGCAATGGACCAAAAATGTGCATGCCTACCTTTGTGTTACAAGGATTTTGATGCAATGGAACAAAATGCCCATGCATACCTATGGGTTGCAATATTTGTCCACATGACAACATCTAAAGTTAGGGTTAAGGTAATCACTACAACCCACAATGCTAAGGAAAAATTTGAAAACCAAGAAAATGTGACCGACATGCAATTGAGCAATATGTCCATGCAAATGGGTTGACCAAAATATTTGCATGGGCCAATGATCCCACTTCTATGGCCCTTGAGCTTAGTATTAGGAGAACGTAGGGTCCACCTTGAAGGGTAGGGAGGGGGGGAAAAAAACACTAGTAAAGCACTATGGCTTAGGGAAGATTGGAAGTAGCATCTCAGTATCTTCTGCAAGCTTTAGTTAAGAGGAAAGTGTGTGTGTAGGTGTTTTTTTTGGGGGGTTAAAGGGTGGATTGCTAGATTGTAACCAAAGGGGGTTGGGCCTTTTGTAGGGTCCATGGCACCATATCTGGGACCACCCACAAAGATATTTAAGCCAGCAGCAGTCGCCATAAATACGTAAATTGGTATTGGAGCCCTGCACCCAAGACGACAATTTCTTGGATCCCTCCTCCATGCACATTGCTCCACCTTTCCGTCACCATGTATCTGACTGACGTTCATTTCTTCCATAACAATTTTTTCTTTTATTTTAGTGCAACAACTGGACAAAACACCCTTCATGTCTTCCAGAATAATATTTTATTTTATTTTAATCTGAGAACCGAGCAAAACTCCCATCACTCCCTTCCGTAAGCCCATAATAAAGTATTACAACTTAGAGTTTTTTTTTCTTTCTATTTTGAAAGCACCTCCTTGCATGGGAAGAGATGTACATGAAAAATCAAAGAAACAACAAGAAACCTTCCGTTCCACCATGAGGATGTGGACCTTTTTCCATCATCAAAGGTTTTTTTTTTAATTAAAAAAAACGTTTTCCTAACTTTACAGGGGGGAAGGTCTGGCCACTCCCCACAAGACCTCCCCTAATATGAGGGGTGTTAGCCGTTGAGTGGTATTTGGAATTGTCTGTTTTTAGTGGTCCTGGTTTGATGGCACACTCAACGCAAGCAACTCCGAATATAATTTCTAAAAATTCTTGTAACCCTTGTCTTCCAGAAACCTGAGGTCTGCAGACAAATTGCTACTACTGGTGGGGACCAGGTTTTCTTCGTATCTAGCCAGGGCATCTTCCAGTTTTGCCTTTATTTGGACGTATTCTCAAGCCCCAAGGAATGGTCACAATTGGGTTCAACTTGCGGAATAGATGGTTGCAAAATATTTTTGTATTAAAAATGATGGTTCAAGTTTTGTCTGCAAGCCAAAATTTGGCAACATGTACTAGGGTAGAACTTTAAGGATTCAAACATTCTTTGTAAATTGTCCCCCCCCCCTCTCCCCTCCCCCCAAATCTCTCTCCACAAAGAGTTTTCACATTACTCCACCCTCAAAAGCACAAACATTATTTTGCTCAACATTTGCAATTTGCACAACACTTGGATAGTTTCACACTATACATCCTCCTCAGGAGAGATCCTATTGTGATTCAACTTAATTCCTTGTAGGTGTTATCAATTCAAAAGGGGGGGGGGGGGGATATGACTAAAAAAATTGTTAAACGGTTTGTTTTTTTGGGTTTTTTGGTCTTATTTTTTTTTTTTTTCTTAAAAAATTTCCTT
>Ga0116227_10000637_pt1 | contig 70646 bp, 48 predicted proteins | sample S1TSphgellanicum_FD_89693 | JGI IMG/M metagenome (GOLD analysis project Ga0116227, IMG submission 89693) | Host-associated microbial communities from peat moss isolated from Minnesota, USA - S1T2_Fb - Sphagnum magellanicum MG | ecosystem: Host-associated > Plants > Peat moss > Unclassified... | reverse complement strand
TGTTAACAAATAGGAGATCTACTCAAGTGCAAACATAAATCTTTATTGAAAGGAAACTACAACATAATGCTCACAACACAAAACACAACATGAAGAACTCTCCAAGGTTCTTGTCACATGAAAATACACAAACTTGTGTAATGAAGAAAAGAGAAGCAAACCATCAACAACAAGGTATTTAAGTACAAGACCAAACCACAAATAACCAAACTAAAATAAGTAATGAAAGTAATTCAACCTTGAGAAAGTAACCTAGTTACTTTCCTACTCCAGTAACTAATGAAACCTAACTAATTGAGCTTGAATTCTCAACATACTATACTTGTCATACAACTACAATAGAAGAATAATCAAACTTCCACTATCACCAATTATAGGAGGATTTTTTGAATTCTTAAAACATTTTACTTCACCCAAACTTAGAGGCTAAAACGCATGTTAATTTTCAAATAGCAATGCACAAATATTTGTTATGACTATATTGTTTAATGGGACAATTTATCAATAGATTTGTGTCATTGGGTATTAAAACTTCCATGATGTCTACTATGAGGTTTGTGTGGGCATTATTGCAAGAAAATAACTTTCAAAGTTGTGGAACATCCCTTTAACTTGGCAAAAATGGTTGGACATAATAAAGGTCATGATCTGTGGGGATGCGTGCAAACACATTACAAAAGGAACCAATCACACCAAGGATTAAATCCTTAAAAGCAAAATATCCAATTTAAAATTGTGATATTTACAAATCAACATAAAAAAAATTTGGAATTCTTGTGACCCAAAAATATGTTGTACTATATTATTTTGTAAAGGCGTACATTAAAAAAATCATATAAATTTCAATTTCAATACATTTCAAGTACTTAAATTAAAGTCATTTAAGTAAGAATAAGCATTGGATACATTATTTTAACATGTTTTTAGGTACTCCATATTCATTAGATTAATTTCAAATTTGTTTAAATGTTCCCATAATACATTAGGAATATTGTTGTGCATGTTCATTCAAAAATTTCAACATTAACTTTAGTTACCACTTACCACAAGGAAATCATGTAGTGGTTATAAGCCATATAGTAGTAGTTCCTTATACCCCATTTGGACTTGGATGAATGATGAATGTTGAAAATTCAAGTTCAACTAGTTAGGTTTTCATTAGTTACTAGAGTAGGAAAGTAACCAAGGGTTGAATTACTTTCTTTACTTTGTTTTTGTTTATTTGTTTTAGTTTGGTCTCTTAGTTAAACACCTTAGTGTTGATGGTTTGGTTTTCTTTTCTTCATTGCACAAGTTTGTGTCTTTGATGTGATAAGAACTTTGAAAAGTTCTTGATGTTATGTTCCATGTTGTGAGCATCATGTTTTAGTTCCTTTCAATAAATATTTATGTTTGCACTTGACTAAATTTCCTATTTGTTAATAATGAATATATTTCATTTTTAAAATGAAAATTCACAAGTCTTTCAAAAATAAATTCCAAGTTCCAACATAGCCAAATGGGTGTGGCACCTTTTTTAACGGTGTCGTTATTTGGTGTTGCATCCAATCATGATGGTGAATTATTGGCCATGGAACATGTTAGAACATTTTCAATGTTTTTTCCATAATTAAAAGATATTTTCCCAAAACCCAATATGTCATGACCCTATCCTTGGGTTCACTCATGAATTGTGACATGTTGAGTTTAAAATGTGAATAGAGTTAAGTACATGATGGTGGACTTGACCTCATCAAAATTTATTCAATTTATAATGTAAAAGTATGTAAATGAACACCATAATGACTAATACAATTTCAAACATATTTGTTAACTATTTTTATTATACTATTTATTTTTTGTATTATTGTATTCAACTTACCATATTTATTCAATGAATGAATTTTTTCCAACTTTGGAAAATCAAAGCCCTTCTCATTCATGAATGTTGGGGGGAATGCGAGTGGAGTGCATAGAGGAGTGGGAACATGATTTGTAATAGTGACCATTGTTGGCATTTCACTACCTATTTACATTTTGTATAAATAAGATAACAAATGTGAGACAAAACAACATTTTGTAGTTAGGCAAACAAAATGTAATGTTTAGTTGTTTATCGACCAATGCTTTAATATGATGCCACATCAAGTGAAGGGAATTGGGACTGGTTAACAAAGCATTCACCTTTTGATTCGAAACTCGTGGAAAAGTATTTGAAAACTGAGCAATGACATATGCTAAATGTCACATACATATATTTAATCATAATTTTAGTTTTCTTCCTTATCTTCCCTTCACATCAATTTGTAGATATACCCATAATTTTTTAAATATTAGATCTCACATTTTTTTGTTATCATATGTGTGTGATTGCATAGTAGCAAATAATTAAAAATGATGAGATCTTTTAGTTTGATATCAACCAATTGAAAAGAAAATATCATTTCAATGTAGATGTGTGAAAAAAAGGTTCAACCTTTGTGAAATTTGCACAATATGAATGTTGAAAGATTTGGTATTCAAAGTTGAAAAAATTAATGTTAATGCCCATTGCCAAAGAGCACAAAATGAAGCTGAAAAGACATAACAAGCACTAAAAGTCATGCAAACAACTCTACCACAATTGGAAAGTAGAATCCATCCAAAAAGGAAGAGTTTTGTGTTTTTTTCACAAAAAGATGGATCATTCACAAATTGCATTCTTAATTAAGCTCCAAGTGAAAAAAAAAAAGATTGTGGGATTGATTAAATTATTGATTATAAATTTGATCAAAATGATTGTTCACAAGCACAAAGATGAAACATTTTTTCAATATTACAACAAATCCTAGCCAAATTATCCAAATTTCACCATTGGATTTTCTTTACATATGCTAAGAGTTTTGGGGAAGGAACTACTTCATGAATTGCAAAAGTTATTTGATCATGTGTTCCAAAATGAAATTCTTTGAACAACCAATGCAAGGAGTTCTTAATGTGTGAAGGCATTGAAAGCACTTGACCAATTTGTTGGTCCAAAACCTTTGCCTAAAAAAATGTTGTTTTAAATGGACAATTGTGTGAAAGACAGTAAAAACAAACACTTGCTTTCTTGTTATTATTAGTTAAGAAGGTCTTTAAAGGGGTGTAGTTGGGCTCCCTTGTTATTGGTCATACCCACAAAAACATGACGTGCATGATTACTGGGGATCTTGTAATGCATGTCAAAGAACGAAAGGGTTGGCAACTGAAAGTCTTGCAAAGCTGATCACAAGTCTTCCAAAAGAACCATTTATGAAATGGGGATTTGATTTTGTGGGGCCAATTAAGCTAACAAGAAGATATACACGAAACAAATATATTATTATTGCCATAGATTATGTTACTAAATGGGTGGAAGCAAGAGCATTGAAAACTAATACAACAATGGTTACAATAAATTTTTTGTATGAATGCATATTAGCCAAGTTTAGATGTCTTTTGATTATAGTCACAGATCAAGGAATTCATTTCATTAATGATGCCATCAAGTATTTGACATATCATTTTCTAATGAAACATGTGAGTTCTACAACTTATTATCCTTAGGGGAATGGGCAAGTTGAGTTTACTATTAAGGTACTTGGGACATTATTGACCAAGTTAATTAGTGAAAATAAAACAGATTGGGATGACGATTTGTTTATAGTGTTATTTTCATATAGAACTACGTACAAAGTAGCAACTAGGTATACACCATATTAATTAATGTATGGATTGCATCCATTAATGCCCACAAAATACATCATTATAGTTACTGGTGGAAATGAAGAGATAATACTCCAATGAACATTTTAATTAGCAGAATTATAAAGTTTGAGAAGTTATAGAAAACTAAAATGCAAGCTGTAAAAACTGCATGAATTCAATAGTGGAATAGAGCATTATGGAATTAACAAAAGAATTTGAAAAAAGAATTTAGTTTTAGTGATTATGTTCAGTGGTTTCCAAAGGGCAATAAATCACACCTAAGGAAGTTTATTAGGAAATGGTTTGGATCGTATAGAGTACATATGTGTTTCCAAATAACATTGTGTTATTGGTGACCATTGAGAAGTTTAAAGCTAACCCTATGTTGGTCAATGTGAATAAGCTTAAACCTTATAAATACATGGAATCTAAAGTTCAGAAAAAAGAACAATAGATGCCAATATATTGGGAACAAAGTGCAAGTGGAGTTCAAAAGGTGAATTCTAACACAAAGGAGGACAATGAAGGATGTGAAATATAGAAACCAGATATGAAGGATGTTGAAGATAAAAAACAAATCATAGATTCAATGGTGAACATAGTATTTATCTTCGATTTGGAAATGAACAATAATTGCAAAAGTGCGCAATTTGGGATGCAAAGATGTAAAGATGATATGTCAAGCGTATCGGTTGAATCAATAGCAGTATTCACTCAATCATTAAGAGTATTAGCACAATCATCAGAATTGTGGGCACAATCAACAAAAAAATTGGTATAGTCACCATATGTGTTATCACAATCCGTAGATAAATGGGCACAATCAACAAAAGGTGTACATGGCAAACAAAGTGGAGTTAGTAAAGATAATGTAAGGAGATTACGGATGTGGAGTAATCAAAAGATGAAATCTGCAACATTCACTCATATTAATAATGTTAAGTGCTTCCATGTGGTTATACAAGGGACACATAAACTTGTAGTGATGGGTCGTATTAGTTTGAGGATCATGTGTTAATTAAAAAATAATGGGTAGATGAAAAAATGAATGTGACGGATGAGATGTTCAAGGAGGAGAAAAAATAGAGTAACCGTTGAAAACAGTTTGTGTTTGTTGTTGGAAGTTGTGCACATGTTCAAAGTTTGGAATTCACAATAGTATGAGTGCAAAGAATGCAATTGAAAAACTACAACGAATAGTAAAGGAAAAGGAAGTGTAAAAGAGTGAGCACAAATGAAGGCAGGAGGAGGAAGCAAAATTGTTGAAAAGAATAGAAGTAGAAAAGGAGTTGAGAAGAGCAAAGAAAGGAGGAATGTTAAGTATTCAACTATCGGTTGTAAGCTCATTGTCACATTCATCATCATTTTCAGAATGTGTTAAAGGGAAGGCATATAATGAGAAGATACAATTTACACATAGAATAATTCAAGACATAATACAATTGGAGCATATGTAGTTGAGTTTTTGCGCAGAAGTAGATGACGTTGGCATGCAAGAGAGTAGATAAGACCAAGAGTTGCGTTAGTATATCCAATGTGCATTGAAGAATCAAAAGAAGACAAAGTTGAGGAGTAACATTTTGTGGATGCACAAATAGTGCAGAAGATGCAAAGGAAAAGAATAATGTTGCAAAGGAATAATAGTTATCCACAAAAGTGTAGTTGAAAGTACAGCAAGCCACAAAAGTGTAGACAGTGGTAGAAGCACAATGAAGGGCAATGAAGATGGAGTAGTGTGAAGCGGAAATAGTAGTGAAAAAAAGACGCACAATCTTAGACAAAGTTACACTTCTGGAGAAAGGTATTAAAATTCCAGACCCTGAACGATTCGTGTGGACACAAACAAAACAAAATTATTACAAACGTGTAGAGCAAATGGAACATTAGAAGGATATTCATGAGGAAGAAGACTAGGCTTCTAAAATAGGGCTTATTCCTTTGTTTCTAATGGGGCGGGAAGCATTAATGCCTGATGTAATGTTGGAATTTTCTAACACATTCTTGATCAAGGGTGTAGATATCTACTTTGGGCATAAGGATAAGGTGTATGTAATCAACAAAAATTTGATTATAAATGTTTTTGGAATATATGTGGAAAGGTATGTAGAAGAACTAAAAGGATAGGTTAGTAAGTCACTAGTAGTTCAAACATTACAAAGTTGTAGACTTGCACTTACAAAATCTTCTACAAATCAATGGAATGCAAAAAGTTTAGGTCTACCATACTCTATCAAATATATTGCCATTATATTTGTCATTTATTAGAGGGAGAAGGTACAATATTTTAGTAACAAGGATGATGTTACATTGGTGAAAATAGAGAAGGGGCAATAAGTAGATCGGGCATAGATTATATTCAATAGTTTGTTTAATGAATTAGATAGGTGGTATAAGTATGTTAAGGAGAATAAAGGGGATAAGAAAGATACCTATCAATTTGTTTTAATATTAGCAAAAATCTTTTAATATTTGTTTATGCATCACAAGGACAATCCACAGAAATCATTGGGCCAAGGTTAAAAAAACTAGGGAAGAGATGTAAATAGCACTGGAAAACAGAAAGAAAGCTGCAACAGACTCACTAAGAAATGTTTTCAAGAATAAAAACAAAGTCGAAGAAGGAGAAACCTTAGGTTCAAGAATGAAGAGGGAATAGGAGAGCACATATTTGAAGGCACAAAAAATGATGAGGGGTAGAATGAAACCATCTACAATGCCAATAGTGGTAAGAGCAATGCCAACAATGGTACATGTAGTTAGATAGACTACAATAGTACCACATATGACATCTCCACAAGAGAGACAACCAAGGGAGCAAAGGCATGAAATACCACATATGACATCGCTAGAAGAGGGACATTTGAGGGAGCAGAACCAGGGAGTTAAGAGGGAACATGACATAAGGTTTCCAAAGGGTGAGGAACATCTACACTTTGAAGGGGATGTATGTGAAGATTGGATGGAGACTACTACAAGTTCGAAAAAAATCAACATTTACAAGAACATTTGTAGCAACAACAACAGTGGACACATGAAGGTCTACATGCTATTAAACTACAAACATAGAGAGTGATAACACAACCTACTTTTGAAAAGTTCAGACTAGCAAAATTATAAGTACCACTTAGTAGGCCATAATTTGTAAAGTGATTCCCATTTGAATTTGAACTAAGGAGAAGAATGGTACAGGAGTTGGGAACATATGTAGAAGGATGTGGAGATCCTTCAACACAGATAAGTACACCAAAGTTTGTGGAAGAGGCAACTACAAAAGTAATGAAAGCATATAAGGCAATTGAGTTATTTCATACCATGGCAATTATGAATCTAAATATGGGGAATTTGACTTTAAAGGTAAACATTCTAAAAAATAGATTGGCTATGGGGGCGAAAGAAAAGGCAATGTTACATGAAGAATTGGATAAGGAAAGAGATTTCCAGAAGGGGTATAAACATAATGTCGAAATATGGAGGAAAAACAGGGTTGAGGCTGAATAAAAAAATAATGTTTTTTAAGAAACTATAGGACAAGAATGAGGAGCTCAAGGGTAGCATAACACACTAAACTCGGAAGATGAAAAACTACAAAATTTAAAACATAAGGTTGACATTTAAAAAACCATAAAGAGGAAGTGGATAGAGGCATTATTTCTTCATAAAAAACAACATGATGCTTTGGATACTTAGGTGAAAGCATTGACTAAAGGGCTGAAGGAGAAGGAGAATGTTCTAACAAATTTGGAATTGATAAATTTAAATAACGTATCTTTGTTGCTGTCGCAACCCCACTTTGAGGGAAGTGTGAGGTCACCACTCACACTCCCGAAAATGGGATTTGAGAATCCTCCGGGACTCTCGAAAACTTAGAACATGATTACAGGGGTCAAAACACCTTGCATTGAGGTGTTATTTATACCATTGGAAAGGTCTTGAATTGTAGATGTCCAAAACGACCTCGTATGAACCATTTGGACATTTGCAGCATGAGTTATGGTCAAAAGAAGGGCCAAGAGTCAAACTGGCAGTTTGACTCCTGACCATTAAAAGTTAGGAATCGATTCGATCCTGATGTGTGCAGGTGGAGTGCGACACACCGTTGGAAAGATCTCAAGGAGAGCTACAATTTTGCTTTAGACCTCGTCCCAATCAAAGGTCGAAGCGAGAAGTTATGAACGCCCAAAGTCCCGGGAGTCCAAACCGGGATAGTTTCGGGACTCCACTTTGGGAGTCTTGGGAAAAAATGCCATTTGGATGTAAGTGCGATGGTGAAACACAGATAATACTATATGGGGGAAGGTGGTGGCTTCCCCCAAGTCTGGGTTGTGGTGAGTCAAATGAGTCCAAGGTTACTCATGACTTATCTTAGCACCAAGGGAGCTCCAGAATGCGAACTAACCAACTTGTTAGTTGGTTTGATGCAGGTTCGAGTGAGTGAATAGCTTGTCCCTCGTCCTAGTCCAATCTCGGAGCTTCAGCATGCCCCTCTACCCCTTTTAGTGCTGAGAGCTGGGAGTGTGCCCCAAGTCCTTCATAATTTCGCAACTTGAGCAAGTTAGTCCCAACTTGGGACTAACCAAGGACTTAGGAGCACGTCAGTTGCAGTCATAAGAACTTAAAAAAAAGACAAAAAAACTAGAAAAAGAAAAGTTAATGGAAGACAAAAAGGACTATCAACGAACTTTGCAACACTTACAAACACATTTCGAAAGGGCACATGAACAAAGGAAGCATCTAGATCCAACTGGTACCAAGAAAATACTAGAGGATTATGAACAAATGTTGTAGAACTATACCCCAATGAGGACAAAGAACAAGATGAAGGACTCTGAAGCAAAATTTGAGGAATGATGGGAGGTTGTAGAAGAATATTTTATAAAGGAGTTGGAGAATAATCTGGCTCAACATAGAACTGATGAAAAAATTTTGAGGTACAAGTTGGAAGCTTATTAAAAAAAAATTCCAAATTTCATTTGTGGTAATCCAATAACAATAGAGGAATTAAACCAGGATGAAGAGCCATAAACAAGGCCTAGTCGAACAACTCAAAAGGAGGAAGTATAGACTAAGGAACCACATGACTTTAGAAATGGAGTAGCTCGAGAGGAGAAGGTACAACTAGAAATACCATAGGACCTTAGAGGAGGGGGTTAGGAAGAAAAATATTCAAAGGGAATTTAAGAACAAGAAAAGGTGGAGGCTATTGCAACAATAAGTTAAAAGATATCCAAAATACAACGTCTGGAAATAGAACCACAAATTGAATTAATGGGGGAGGAGATTGAAATTGCAAAACAAAACATAGATATAAAACCACCGATTTCTATGTAGGTTGGGTGTCACAACCCTAACTTTGGGCTCGCGACCAAGGCAAACAGGTTACAAGGTTGCGAGCCAAGAGGAAGCCTGGGAGTCAAGGCAAGAAGAAGCCCGGGAGTCACATCACATACTCCCAAGAGTGTAAGAAAATGTGAGGGAGTATGAGGGAGTGAACCCTCCCACTCCCAAGGCAACTCCCACTTTGGGAGATGGAATCCCAGTGGATTTCCGAAACTTCAAAGAGCAATTTCAGGGGGTCAAAACTCAATGGCTTGTGGCATTTTTTATATCATTGGAAATCTTTTTGAATGTAGATGTGTAAAATGGGCTTGCATTGCTCATTTGGACATCTGAAACACAAGTTATGACCAAAAGAAAGGTGCTAGTTTGATTCCCGACCAGAAAATGTCAGGAATTGATTCGATTTACTTGGTTATAGAGGGCGTGCAACATAACATTGGAAAGCTCTCGACAAGAGCTACAACTTTGCTTTAGACCTCACCTCAATCCGAGGTCTTCTCGTAAAATTATGGGGCTCCAAAGTTGCGGGAGTCCCAACTAGCGCGATTTTGGGACTCCCACTCGGGAGTCCTGGGAGAGAAAAACCATTTGGATGTAGGCTCCGTGGCCAGCCATAGAATATATTATAAGGGGGAAGGTGGTGGCTTCCCCCAAGTCCGGGTCGTGGCGAGTCTAATGTGTCCGTGTTACCTATGGTTCGTCCTAGCACCAAAGGTGCTCCAACTATGCATTAACCATTTTGTGTGGGTTATGTGTAGGCCCGTGTGAATGAGTAAAGCTTGTCAACTCTTTCTAGTCCCATCCTGGAGCTCCAACACGCCCCTTTACCCCTCAAAGTGTTATGAGCTAAGGAGCATGCCCCGACTCCTCTCTCTTCCGTTGTCTTCTACTTGGACTCACATTTGAGTCCTTTGAGGAGTTGGGAGTGCGTCATTGGGATTACAAAACTATAATAGGGGAACCAAATGTTTAAAAGGATATAGAATACTTTCATTTCATTTGTGTCATTTTACAAGGATTTCAATGACATAATATAAAGTACAGAGGGGGTAATGTTAAAGGGGTAGGATGAGTATGTGATTTTGGATGAACAAAGCAGTTAGGATAGGGACTAATTAGGGAACTTTGTTAGTTTGAATTTTGAATTTTTGTCGTTTTGATCATGATGATGTGACTTGGGATAATTCAAAAAATGAGAGTTCTAAAGAACATGAAGGAAAAGATGAAACACGGAGTTTAGAAAAGAGGAGGAGTTATAGGTACTTGCAATAGAAAACCAAAGATTTTGTTTTGATATAACACATATTTTAATTTGTTGTTTTGGATTTTTTTCAACAAAACATGGAATTATGTTATAATTTGGATTCATGTTTTTAGAAATACAAAAAAACACAGACTTCTACAATGAATTCTATATTCATTTTTTGTGTGAATTTTTTGTAGTATTAAATTATGATGAAACGAATATTATTTCTAGAGTTTTTTTTTACAATGTATTCTGAATGCAGATTCTGGTTATATGTAATAACCATGAATTTGATGTTAAAATGAATGGTAGTGTAAATGTTTTTGATATTAAGATAGGAATAGTGAATATATGCATGTGAAATGCAAATTTGTTGTTACAGTAGTGTGAAATACTGTATAGGAAATTAAATTTCATTTATACCAAATATTGAAAAGGTATTTCAAAGTTATTATCTTGTTGGAAAGCTTTTGGCCATTTAACAATTGGAAAGCTAGTCATATGTGATTTTATTTTCAAACTCCACAAGTCTTTGAGGATAAGGAAGATCCAAATATCCTCCCCTATTATGACCCCAAAAAACATTAAACCTTCCTCAAGGACATCAACTTACATTCATTTTAGAGATTTACACAATGAAAATTTGATTCATTCATAGACATTGTCCAATCCCCAAGTGCACCCAATATGGACAAGAGGAATGCATAGTCATGTTGTCAAGGATGTGAACAATAAGCATTATAAAATGGTGCATGTTCAATCGTGGGTGCACTTGGAAGAAAGGAGCACACAATGATGCAAAGTTGTACAAAGACCTTTGGCAAGGAAGGTGGAAATGCAACTCAATAGACCCCATGCAATGGATGAACATTGATTTTGTTACATTTTCATTTCATGTTAGGAAAAATACCAACACAAATAACACTATAACAATTAGTGATGTGTATGGTAATTGGGTTAAAACAAACATTGATGTGGTTAATGAAGTTAACCACACATAATACATTAAGTGCTAGTCATCATGACAATTAATATGATTTATTACTTGATTAATACATTAGTCTTGTGGAATGTAGTGACTATTATGTCATACTTTAAGTGTGGATTCCTTAATATGTGTTTCAACTCTTCCTAACGAATGTTTGATTTGTTCTCAATGATCTAGTAATATATTCCCACAATGACTTGAATAAATTAATTTTAATAAATTAATTTCAATATATTTGAATTAAAGTGTATAATACTAGCATTTGGTGGCCACCATGTACTAGTGTCATACCACAATTATTTGAATTATCAATATTTTTAATATTTAAAAAAATTAGTTTCAATATTTTTAATTTAAATTTATAATATTGGCATATGGTGGCCATTAGGTATTAGTGGAATACCATAATAACTCTATGTATTAGTTCTTTAAAATCAAGTTTAATCAATTAATTTCAATATCTTTGAATTAAATTTGATATAATGTGAACAACACTCAACAATGCTTTGAATTCTTAGATTTAAAATACAATAAGCCTATCAAGAAGTAATATAATGTTGATTGTCTTAAATGCTCAAAATAAAGACTTGTTGGTCACTAAATTTATTATAAATGCCATTATGTGTGGGAATTGTGTGTAACAATGATAATTTTGGTCAATATTTGCTAATCAACATTCACTTTTGTAATAAGTTACTTCAAAAGAAAGGAAAAAAATAGCAATTTTGTTTAAAACTTGTGAAAATCCACAAATATGTGGTGGTTATCATAAGGGTTTAAGGGCACCCAATGAGTTGAGATAAGTTCAAAAATAGCATTTAAGTCCATAATTAATTACATAAGTGTATTTCTACTTAATACATACCTATTTAGCTACCTACCAACTTTTTATTAGCTACCTACAATCTATTTAGTAACAACATTAAAACAAACTTATTTATTATAGTGAATTATTTTAGTTAATAGTGAAACATGATGACTACATAGTGACCCCATAATGACATAACTTTAATCAAAGTGAAATGATTAGGGCAAGGTGAATTTATTTCATTTAAAAAGTTCCATAGTGATTGAAACTAATGAATTACACCCCACTTTTGTATTAGTGTTAATTTACCTAGTCTACTTATTTACCTACCTATAATCTAGCCTAAGCCTAGCCTAACTATTAAGCTAGGTTAGGATAGCCTATCTACTTACCTACCAATATCTACATAGGTAAACAATATGTAGGTAAGTAATAATATATAACATAAACTAATAGTTAATTCTAAGCTACCTAGCTAGCCTAGTAGCTAATAGCTAGCTTACTATTTCATGTAATTAACAAGCCAAACTATATAGTCTAGCTCCTAACTTACCCTATGGGAAGTAATCCATGTTTTTCAAATGATGTGCAAAAAAAGTACAATTCAACTTAATGGAAAAAATAAATATTATAATTCACTTCAATGTAAATAGGGTGCCAGAAATTGGACTATGAAAATATACCTTTTGTATACCTAAAATATTTCCAATTTTAGTAAAATATTCCATTAATAGAATATTATTTCATGACATTAAAAAAAAACCCTTATCTCACATGCTTTGTAAAATATACAAATAATAACATCCTTGAAAACCTACATACTTAGCATAGCCTAGTCTAGCCTAGCTTCTCTACCTAAGTACCTACCTAAATATACCAACCCCCACCTATATGTACTACCAAATACCAACCTACCTATTCCCTCTCACCAACCAACCTACCTACTAATTAGGTCTACATATTACCTACATACATATTACATAATACCTATTACCAACCCATACTTACTTACAACCTACCTACCTACAACTTAGGTCCATTATTTTCCTATATTAATTCCTAGCCCCCAACCAATACCTATAATTCTAAACAATATACCCCAAATATGTACCTATAAGAGCTCTAGGTTTACATCATATTTGTTACCAATTTCATTGGTTATTGTTGCAACTAATGAGCTATAAAATGTTGTTATTGGATGAAAATCATCCCATTGGAAGGATGAAAAAAAAGGAGTTGCAACCTAGTCACAAAGATGACAAAAAGGTGTCAAGGTTTCAACATAGTTGCAAAATGAAAATGGATAGTTGTTGTCATAGATTTAATTGTTACAAACAACAAGATTTTTTGTCATAATAATATTTGAAAAAATATAATTGAATGAAAATCAATTTGCATATTATTAAATATCTGGGGATTTATATTTTTAGTACATAGAGTCAAAAATTAGGCATTCAAAAAAAATTCAATAATTTAATTGACATAAATTGTGAACAAAATCTATTTTAGGTCTTCATTTAATCAAATGTCAAAGTATCAAAATTGAAAATGGACTTTCACGGTTTGATCAATGGCACATGAAAATTTATTTGCATATTTAATGTGTTATGATGTTAGGTAACAAAAATAATGATTTCATTTAGATTAACACATTAAAATTTTTTTGACCCAAGTGAAAAAGAAAATATATAAATAATGAATCAAGTAATATAATTACATCAAATTAATATATGTGGATGCACTTGTAATTCAACCAAAAGTAAGATCATAAAGTTGAAAACTATGTGATTCTCACGAATCATAAATAAATGGTCAATTGTGGAATATTATGTATAACTAAAATAAATATGAATTCAAAGTTCATTTTAATAAAGAAAGTTTTAATATTATCCCCAAGAAATAAAATTTTCTTTTTCATTAAATTAAAATTTATATTTGACATGATTTGAAGGAATAACAATGTGTTTAATTTGCAAACCATATTTTCATTCCCAAATATGTCCCAATAAACAATTTACATTTTTGTGAAGTATGTAAAATTTGATTCATGGATCCTATAATTTTCTTTTAAAATAAGCATTCATTTGTTTTATGTGAAAATGGTATTGAAATGAAAATTTCAAAGTTTGGATATACATAAGAAGGTTTGAAAAGGACTCTTATCTATAGGTAAAAGTTGTCACAATTTGTTGCAATTTAATGTTGTAAAGGGTTGGATAAGGACTTGGCTTGTGGCCATGGAGGTCTTCAATTCCTTCATGCAACATAATATTCATGCTTACACATGATTTTCATGCCTTAACAATTTCATTGGCTAGTTATATTTTTTAAATAAATAATTTCTAATGTATATACATAACCTATAAATGTTCATATTGACTATAGTCATGAAAATGGACATAATCATGAATGCCATGGTCACTACATGTCCATATAAACTACATAGTCATGTAGTCACATGCGTTACATATGATTACAAACATATAAACCATATATGTAATCCTAAAACTAAGTTTTGGCATAATGTTGACCATCAAAACAATTTTGTGAATTAGTGATGATATTTACACCAATATTGATATATTAAAAGGGTGAAAAGAATGTTGCAACTTGAATCTTGACAAACTTTTTAAACCTTCACAAAACTATAGCCATTGATGATGAAACCTATGAAGATTTTGATGAGGTTTGAACGTATGAACCACACAAAATATTATTTCCTATTAAATTTTTTCCAAAACTAGTGAAAAATTAAAATCTCCTTGCATATGCTTGTGTTCAAACTTTACACATTTTAGTGACAAGAAATTTCAAGGTATATGGGTGATTTTTTGGAATATATTCTATGATCTTTCTTGGACACTTCCAAAGACATTTCCTATTGTATGGTCATCCTTGGACATTTTCAAAAACAATTCCCAAGACAACTACCTTATTTCCAAATTTAACTACTTCATTTCTTTCCTAATAAATACCTCCAACCTTATAACTATGTAACAACCTTGGAAAAAATCTCTAGTGCATTTGGAAGGAGGATTATTTTGTATAATCAAGCTTATGAAATGTTCTGTAAAGTAAATAATGTCATTTTGTAAGATCCTTAAGGTGGAAGATGTAATCTAATCAGATTTCAAAAATGGAGGGAATTATTTCATAAGGCATTGATTACCTCGATTGTTACACAATGTAAGTCCATGTTGTTAGGGAATTATTATGTGGACCTCAAGCTTCGCCCTTAGTGCTCACACAATAAATCCTTGACATCATGGACTTACCTTATATTTCACTATTTTTCCCTAGTCACCAATATGGATATGAAAAGGCAAAATAACATGTGTCTTTTCATGTTCATCATGATATTTAAATTAATTCAAATTGAATTTGACATTGACATAAATAATGATGAATTATTTGAAACATGTATGGAAACGTTTTTAAAAATTGATCGCCATTGATAGTGTGCAACCATGCAAAGACCAAATGGTACCATCTTATAAAAGTGCTTCTTGTATGCAAGTATAATTGATTAATATACAAACCTAGTTGTGAGCTTTTAGCATGAGATGTTCTAGTATTGAAAATTCAAGCATGTTTCTAAGGTGGAGATTAAGGAAACCTTACAATCTAGAAGGTGGACTTTGAACTTTACAACCCTCTTGGTCTTGTATGTTTTGAGGGGTCAATTTTTCAATTCTTCCTTTAAAACATACTTGTGAAATGATTTCTTGCTACTTTACAAATTTTCATTAAGGTAAAGGCATGGATGCATCATGAGAACTTTGAAGCTCCTTGTTGTAAGATGCATGGAGTGTATTCAAGTATGTAGGTGATTATGGAAATCAACATAGAGCTTGTTGTATGTGAGGATGTTTGTAACATCTACACCACAAGGGAGTGAGCACCAAGGCAATATCACAATTGATTCCTTCTATCCATATGTAATTCTAAAATGGCTTCTAAACAAGCCATTAGATGCATTTTGTGATATGCAAAAGCTTCTTATCCAAATTGATGAAGAAGGAATGGAGCTTAAAGTCACAACTGGACTTCCTAACCTCTAAGTAGTAAGGGCTCAAGAGTTAGACATATCAATTGTTGCAATAATTTGAATCGATCTATCCAAAAGTGAGGTTGTAACTTGTAAGTCGTGAGCCTTATTGCATAGGTTCTATAAGCTTCTTATTGAGGCCCTATGTAACCAAATATACTCCCTTGGCAATCATACCTTAGCCAAATGTACTCCCGTGGCAACAACCCATGTCTCCAATGTTTTCAATCAGAAATCTAATAGCTTTAGCTAATGTGCAAACATTTGCAAGGGACAAACTCACCATCATAGCCGCTCTTCAACAAATATATAAAGTTGCCCACCAAGCCCCCTCACACAGAATTTAGCCAGATTGACATCTGATGAGCTGTGTAGCCAGATCGGCAACTAGCCAGTTTAGGGCGAAAATGGCTGATAGGAAGGAATTCTTGCACTCTCTGGCAAAAGTAGTATTCGCTGGCAATAATTATTTTGAAGCAGTTGAGCATTCAAAACCTGGGGCCAAGCCTAGTTGTAAGTGAAGATCAGAGATATGGATGCTTTGTAAATTGGGGTTGTCCTGAACCCAATCTTAATATCTGTCAGAAATAGCATCACCTAGTATGTGTTACACTACCTAAAAGGCTATAAACTACCGGGAGAAATGAACTATATAAACTAAAGGTAGACAGGTTTCTGACATTGCTAGAAGGTCCAGTTAGATTTAATGCATGTGTAAGTGATCTTACTAGAGCTCTTCGTTTCACTACTTCTACCAGATGTAAGGCAACTATTTTGCATCTGCATCTTCCTCTTCTTTCTCCCTGGAAATTGAAAAAGTACTCTCCAGACGTATTTGTGTATGCCTACATAGTTCTCATAACAAATGACCAGAGGGATTCTGAACTAAGGGATGTTACTTAGAACGAAGGGATATTTCATCTTCACATCTCTGAGTAAAATGCTTGGATATGATTACCATGAATAATTGCAAAACATGGTTTTTCCTTTGCAAAATGATTATCATTGTCCCTAGTAGATGTTCTGCTGAGACTGTCTCATGTCTGACAGGGTTTAGTGCAAGTTGTAGCTTAATTTACTCTGATGGCATTTGCAAACTGTTCACAACCTTAGGCATCTTGGAGGGGGTCAGAGCTGTCACCTAGACTGCAGACCATGCACATCAAGGATCATGAAAAACTCATGGAAAGTTGGCTGCTCCCAGCCTGTAGCCTTTGTCTGAAAATCAGCTGAGTGTCAATATCTCCCTGCCTGTGAGATGTGGCCCAATGGGTGGGGATGGAAATTAAAATTACGAGAGAGAGAGAGAGAGAGAGAGAGAAAGATTGAGTCTTAGAGTTGAAAATTCCAGACAATGCACATCAAGCTCCAAATTCATCAACAAGCCCTTTGCAGCCATGGTCTACAAGATGACCATCCTTCCCACCCAAGCCTCCTTCATATTTTCTTAAAAAACTTGCACCATTTTTGTAGTGTTGTTACACATAGCTGTTCTGAGCGTAATATGCCAGCAGGCTTTTCAAAAACATAATTTCCCACCTCTACAGGCATTATGTTTTCAAAAAGTCTGTCAGCTTTTTTTTATGTGATACCGAAGGGTATCTAGTGGGTGCCTTCTGCCTATCACAGGAATTTTTTTAAAAAGGAAAAGAACACGATTAATTTCATGTAAAGTCCTTGGCGGCAGGCTATATGAGAATTGAGGCCACACTCCACTGTGCCTTAGGGGGCCCTTATTCCTGTAAAGCCCACCCTCTAAAGACCCTCCCCTTCGGCTTTACCCTCCACTATATTTTTGGTGCCCAAGTGATCTCTATCAGTGGCACCAAGATTGAGGTCCTTTTTGCTCTCAAGCTTTATCTCTTCTTCACAAAGTGATAATGTATACAAGCCACTTTGCCACCCAAACAGAAGTATTGTCCCCATTTTTCAAACGGCAATTTGGAAGGACCATTGAAGGTGGTGGGCCAATTTTGTATACCAGATTATCCATTAAACCAGCCTCAAGCAGAAATTCAAATTGGAGAATGCGGTACCCATTGAGCTATTTGCAAGGTCTTGTGCAGGATAAGAGCAATGGGATTGTACCCAGTTCATGTTTGGGGGTATTTGCACAGGATCAGAAGAGAGATCAGTGGTGGGATGAATATGTGACAGATATTAGGGATGCCAAACATTAACTGCTGGGGCTCAATAATATATGTGAACTTCAAACCTTATGAGCACCAACTGGAATGAGTAGCAATCAGCCCTCAAAGTTGAAGGCTCCTCTTGCCCTTTTGCATTGAAAGGCAACATGAACACTTGCACTTTATACCCAACCAAAATCTAAAATGTGGAAGACAATCTAAAACTTTATCCCAGAGGTGAAAGGCAAAAGACAAAGGCACTAAAGGCATGAGATTCCAAAACCTGGTTGGGATGAGTACATTTTTTTAGCTTTTTTGTTTGGGCAGGCTATGCAAGAGTGGTGTCTGGTGGGGTGGATGCCTCATCCAACAGCTATCTTTCCAGTCTCCGCATACATTTATTTACCTACTTATTAAAGCTTTCCAGCTCCATAATATGGGAGAGGGTTTTACCAGGCATAAAACTGTGACAGTAGTGTTACTAAAAAAATTTACTGTCATATCCGGTGGGTACCAGACGGGAATTAAAATTGTATATCCAGCAGGCATCCTTCTGATACCCTCCGGGTATGACAGTAAGAAAATTAAGTTTCACAAAAAATAATGCAGGCTTTTGAAAACCAAATGTCCACCCCCCAAAAATGGAAAGTGCCTCCTCTCAGCAGAGGAGTTATCACGCTTGGTAATGTGCCCTCCCAATACACTGGGAAATTCATGCCAGGTTTTTACGCTGCCTGTATGTGCGTGGACAAAAGTGATCCATATTCATTCTGTGTATGGATGAAAAATCTGCATCCACTGGGTGAGCATATGTGGATGTAAAATGCTGTTTATGTCCAGTAATTGTTTTGAGGCTGCTGATTTGAACTAGCCTCGCCTCTGTGCACACCAATCCCTGGGCCAATTTCAATAACCAGTGGCCTCTCGCTGGTTACCTAGTCCTTTCATCCACAACCAGGCAGAGAGGTAAGGAACCAGCAGCACCCCAAAAACTGCAGCAACTACAACTAAGCATCAACTATCATGGTGTATGTATATATATCATACCCAATATAGTCGAAAATATATAGATAAGAATGCCAAATAGGTTCCAGAATCTACTCTAAGCACTCACCTGGTGTAAGCTAAATCATTGGGGTCAAGGAAATAGCAAAATAATCTTTGTGTTAATGCATCCACTAATCCTAATTAAATTACAGAACAAATGAACTACTATCATTCTTCTTATTTTTGCCTACACTCTGAAAACCAAATATAGGAATCTAATGATTTTTTTACTTCTCATTTTTCTCACTTATGACGATTGAAATCCTTCAAGTCCGCTTCATTTTCGAATTTCTAATTTGGGCGAAATTTCGCCAAGTTAAAAAAAAATTCTGCCAAAAAACTAAGAGTTAAAGAGCGTTGTTACGTGTGTATAAAAAAGGGCTTTATTTTGAGTTTCCAGTCTCCTTCACAAGGAAATGTGTACCTACATTTTCTGTACATGCTATTGTACTTAAGGTATTTAATGGACTTCGAGGAAGAGGAGGAGGCTGATGAGGTTGTAAACTTAAAATATTATTCCAGCCTCCTCGAGTACAGTGATCGGGGACCGACCTACAAAGTAGAAAACTCAATAGAATATTTTTTTTTTGCAAAATCAATTAACAAAAGGAAGTGTAGTAACTTGACCTTATAGTTTCCTGGCAATATTGAAACAACAAGTACAAATTAAGAAGTAGTGGGTTTTATTTAGTAGTGTTGTTGGGTTGGAAATCAAAAATGTTACAGTTACAAGTTGAGTAGCTTGTCAGTACAATTACTGACTTTGTGTGTGTGTGTGTGTACCTGAGCTTCGGAAGGTGGAATTTTGAGCTGGCGCCACTTGCGGCTTGCATACGACAAAAGGGATCTTTGAAAAGCGAGCCCAACCTCTCTTTGAAATCACAAGATGACACAGCATGAAAACCCAGATATGTGCACCTCGCTCTTTTAGCTTCTCACCTTGAATGCCTTGGAATGTGGCACCCAATTGCCTATGCCTCTAGTATAGGCTAGGGCCCTAGGGTGGGCCTTCTTGAGATAACCGGCCCTCAACTCCCTGAAATCACTCAACTCATTTTTTACTTATAAAAAGCCAAATGCCCCTCCTTGCTGACACTCCATTGTGGCCTATAAGGTGCCTCCATTTACAGTGTCACAAAGTGCAGAGGGTTTTAGGTTGAATTTCCTTTACTATGAGCTATATATTTTTAAGTTTGATTTTCCAGTTAAGTAGCTTCCCAGGATGGAACCAAATGAATGGTGGGGGAAGCTTGAGAAAACCATCCTCCTAAATGCTGTAATAGTATTTAGGAGACTCATTTTCTAAGTATATATTGGGCAGCCTTGCTCCCCATTCGTTTCATTGGCACTTTTTTCTAACTAATAGTAGGTATGAGTAGGGAAGACAAAGGAAACGGCTTGAATGATCCTCTCTCCAGTCTCCGCCTCTCTCTGTCTCTCTATTTGACCTCGATGACATTTTCCATTGCCATGTATCGCCTGTTGTTGGAGATGAACACGGGAATCTGTTTTCCTTCGTCTGACTCCACATGAAATAGGCCCAACTTAAAGGGAGGGGCCAGATCACTCTTGCTTCTGTGCTCTCATTATTTGTATAAATCCATTGGACGAGTGTCAGGCAGCAAGTCTTCTCTTTTCTCCTCCTCTCTCTCCCTCCGGCCTACCCCTTCCCAAGTCTCTCATGTGATGTCTTTCTTGCTGGTCCTTTGTGCTCTCATGCTATCAAGCTCTCCGCACCTCCTAACTCCTAACACATCCCACAACATAGAGTTAGCACCAAGTCTCCCAACTCATTTGGAATTGTCTTGCTATCTAAATCTAGATTCACTAAGACGAGGCTAGAACTTAATCTAAATTGTGAACTTTTTGAAGTCCAGGGCCTTGACACCCATTGACCCCCATTGTAGCTTGTGGCCCAACCACACAAAGTCACTGCATGGATAACTTCAAGTTGTCTTGAGACTTCTCAAGAGACAACATTAAGTTGTCCCAAGGAAAATGTGGGGTGACACTAAGTGTTGTCCTAAAACAAGCCCCACTTGGTTCAAGTCCTAATCCCAAAATCTCATGGTCCAGTTCATAAGATGAATTGTGAAGTCAAACCCTAGTCTACCAACTTAGATTCATGTGGTGCCCCACCATGATGATCCCAATGGAAGTCCCACTTCATGTGAGTCCCAAAGGGGGTACACCAAGTTCTAGCAATATGCCTATAGACTTGCCAATAGAAGGTAACATCTATCTTGATCTAGAGGATGGGCCATTCAATATGACTCCTAAATTGAATAGAAACATTGTGCCCGTGCACATCTACTTAAGTACCCATGGTTTGTGAGTTTTTTCTAAGGAATATCATGAGTTTGAACTTGCAATGCATCCAAATTATTTTCATTATTACTCCAATTTCCATGATTTCCTATGTAGATTGTGAAAACATTGCTAGCTAGGAAACATGGGTCCAATTCATTAACCCATTTCACTACAAGGCTTTAAAAGTGAAATGGGTTCACTAGCTAATGTTTTAGCCTAGTACAATTTCACTATGGGTAAAATCATTTGCACCTAAGTCATTAAAGTGGATTTTCTTGTTATTCAAATTATTTATGAATTAATACTAATAGAGTGACAGATATGTAAATATATAATGTAAATATTTACTAAATGTGTGCATTTATTAATTTACTAAGAGATTTGGTATTCATACAACCTCAAAAACATGTTAAATTTTGCATTAAATTTATTTTCATGAATACCTTCCCAAGAAATTAGATGAAAATATTATTCAAAATAAAACTTAATTAAAATTTTTAAAATAAAAAAAAGATGTGTATAAAATAATAATTAAAATCTTTACATATAATGTTAGTACTTTACATAATGTTAATATTACATGATAAAATCATTTACCCCTAAATCAAAATAATCCCCTTTAACATTCATTTTTGTGTTATTCAAATTATTAAAAAATATTTTTTTTCAAATTTTTAATTTATGAATTTATTAAACATTTATGTTTATTTATTGATCAAAACATTTAGTCATACAACTTGAAAAAATCTTATAATTTATTTATTTTTAATTTATAAGAATATTTTTAGTTGAAAAATTACAATTCATAATTTAAAATTTTTAATAAAAATGATATTTAAAATTTATATAAACTAGTAATTATTTAAATATTTTAAATATTTTTTATAACATAGTAAATTAATTTTTAAATTAATATGATATTATATGTTCAATCAATTAAATAATTAAAATAATATTATAATATTAATTATGATTAAATATATGCTTAAGATGTGGGGAGATATAAGACAATATAATATAACATAATATAACATAATAAAAAATCAATGTTGTTTTTAAATGTGTTTATTCACAAATTATCATGTTTGAAATATTGTTATTTTTCCTCAAAACATATTGTTGAAATGGATTGAATAAAAAAACTCAAATGCATTTTTAGTTTATTTATATATTTTTCTTCTTTTAAAATTGTTATATGTGAAAATCTTGGGAAATTTATATAGAATGAAATTCAATTTTTTTCATTTGGAAAAAGTATGACAAAGATAATAATGGTTAAACAAAAAAATAAAATTCAAGACACCATTGTTGAAATTTATTAAACTACAAGATTCACAGTCAAATTAAGAAGTTTCTTTACCTTAAAAATTGCATCTTGAAAAAATCTTCTAAAATGAAATTAATTTTTTAAAATTTTGACATACTTAATAAACACAGTAATTGTTAAATAAATAAAAAATCTTCAAGACATCATTGTTGAAATGTATTAAATTGCAAGATTCAAATGCATTTTCAGTCAAATTAAATAATTTTTAAACTTTTAAAAATATTAAAGATGTGTACATCTTGGAAAAAAATTCTAAAATGATTTTTTTTTTCATTTGAACATTCTTGAGAAATATAATAATAGTTAAAGTTGGCTTTTGCAAAAAAATTGGAACAAATAAATAATAAATTCAATCATCACCCCACTTGTTTCATATCAAATGAGGTCGTTTGGTATAAAACTTCCAAACCATCAATATATCTCGATAAAACTTCCATGTTGATTGCATGTATGTAAAATGAATTTTAATTAAGTACAACATTAAAACTTTGAACTAATATAAAATATAAATATAAATACTAATTCAAACAAATAATTTAAAGAATAAATATTGTGTGGCAATTTCTAATTTGATTAATTCTTAATGAATTCACTTACTTGTATCAACCCATCGGCAATCATTAAAAGATGTGATGAATTCATTAGATTTATAATCTAATCAATTATTGATATTTCACCTAAATGACAAATGAAACTCCTAGTGAATTAGGGACATGTCCTTATTAAATGTGAAAAGAAATGAAACTAAAAAACGAAGTTGGAAATCCAACATAACAAATCTATACATAATTAGAGGTATCCAAACAAGAGTTGGCCCTTGAATCAAAGGATCCACCCCTAAGCTCTAAGAAAAGACCAAAAGAAATAGAAAACTCTAGTTCACTACAAAGCTTCATGATCATTGTATTGAAAAATACCAATGACATATTTAGGTGAAACACTAGATGAAGGTGTTGAAGCTATGGAGGCAAAAGTGGGTTAGAAAAGGGGCCAAGGAGGAAGTCAATTCGTGCAAAGAATGGCAATTTTTTCGGTCTTGCTGAAAACATGCCTTTGTCAATGGAAAAAAGAAAAAATAAGTATAGAACATGAAAGCTAAGCATAAATAGATGAGTCCAATCAATTGCAAAAAAGGAAAACTTACTCACAATCCAAAACAATCTTTGTTTGCTTCTTGACTAAAAAGTTGATATCAAAAGTGTGTTCATAAGTGTCATCCTGTTAGAAGACATCATGTTCATAAAGAGGTTCAAATAGTTTGTTGAAGGCTTCATTGTCGCCCTCAAGAACTAAAATGTGGTGGCCAAGATTGTGGCATGCTTTCACACTGTTACTTGCAACAATGACATTAGTGAGGGATTTTATATTGAATCAAAACCAAAAGGAAAATAAGAAGCCAAGTGATATAGATACTAATGGATGCAAACAAATCCACAACAAAGGAGTCTAATTTGGAATAGGCTTCAATGAGAGCTTAAAATATGACCACATGGAACTCCTTGGTCGACATAAAAGGCATCCCAGTCCTTGACTTGGTCATTGAACTCTTGTTTGTCTAATTGCACATGACATCCTCATTAACAATGTTGATTCCCATTTTCAAAATATATATGGAAGGTGTGCAAAATGAAAATGTTTAGGGGCTTCTCACAAGAAGAATCACCCTAGTCAAAAAAGTCTACAAAGATTGTGAAGGTTTGTTGAATACGTCAGGGGATCAATGGAAGGATTGAGACCTAAGGTGGAGATTACCTTGATTAAAGAATCCTTGTGATTATAATTGTGTTAGACAATGGGGAAGCTTCATATTACATGTAATTTTTTTGGCCAACAATGTCTACATTTAATTATGCATAACTCATATGACATGTGATTTATTAATCTTATTTCACATGCTTGCAAAAGTTCTCAATTGAAGAGCTCAAAGACATGTCAACTTATAAGTTGTTGAAAATGATCCACAACATTTGGTTGCAACAATCCAAGAAAAGGGGTTCATGTTTATAGATTGCCAATTCTAATGATTATGTGTGATCTTTTAGGTAGAACTCATTGTATAATAAATATTTGAGGGGTGGTCCATTTGGACAAGGATCAGATATTTGTTTGTATAGAGCTAGTGCCTTTGGCGACCCATTGCAAATGGTAACCAATGTCACAAAATATGCCCCGACACTACTAAAAATCATGTAGTTAAACCACTAAGCATTACTACCCATTTTGATTTGGGTGGTCCTGTGTTGTTCCAAACCACCAAGTTTAATGGGTGAATGGTTCTAGTCATGTGACATACCACTACAATGGGAATTTTAGTGGAAGCCACCGCTAGTTATTTTTTATGGCTAATAAATATTTGAAAATTTGTGGGTTAGTATTTTGGGCAAGGGCCTTTTTTTTTGTTTCATATTCATGCCCGATAAACTACTATCCATCATAGTTGGGGTTTTGATAGTAACATGCATTGGTTTTAATGGTGGTGTTATATTTGAGTTTTGGGTGGTAATTTTCCACTTTTGCTGGGTTTTGAATTCCAGTTTTTTGGATTTTGGGAGGTCTAAAATGGTCTCCGCTTGGGGACCATTGGAACATGTTTAACAATGGCCATTGTTGTATGTGTTCATTCCATTAAAAAATTTGGAACCAAAAAAAAATGTTTAATCATTCTACACATTTTTGAATTGCCACATTTTGCATACATGTTAACCAAGTTACTTCCAACAACATATGAATCCTATTTGTTGTCAATGAACTTGTTAAGGGTGGAAACTTTTCCTAGGCTAACCAACACTATGAACATTTTAATAACTAGTTAGTTACTAGTGGTAGATTTATTTGCCATCCTCTATTTAGTTAGGGGATGAAGCTAATGGGGTGGTTAGTCTTTGAAAATAAGGACTGGTATTTGTTAACCAATCAACTAATGGGATGTGTGGAAAAGATTAGATTAAAGAAAGGAAGATAAAAAATACCCACATGTGTGGTGGGAATCCTTGTTTGGATTTTTATTTATCTTTTGAGGGGGAAGAAGGGGGATCATTCTCATAGATAACATGGTAGGAGGATATATAGAGAAGTTGGGAGAGAGTTGGGAGGAGAATCATGTTGTACTTCATTGTGTAAAAAATATATGGAATGAAGGTTGTGGACCTTGAGGATGTACTTTTAATTTTTAAAATTATGCTTTAACTTATTGGATGCATGAATGTAAGTACAACTATCCATAGAATATTGTAGTTTTTTTATTTTATTTTATGTATTTCCTTTTTCCTAGTTTCATTCATAGTGGCTCTTTTGAAGTTTTTGGACTGTGATGATAGTTGTAGCATAAAGTAGGAAGAGGAAGGCAACATGCCCAAGGAGAAAAACAATGTGTAGGAACTACTATACTAAGTAACTAGAAGGCATTATTACCTTCTAGTCACCTAAACTATTTGGAGGTCATTTTTTATAAGTTTTATGTTTGAAGGTAGGAAATTTGCCTTCAAATAATAATTCCTCCTTTCCTTTTGTTGACGTTTTGTGTTTTTTATTTTTGTTGGTTTTACCTTGCTACTCTCCTTGGTAACCGAGTCCATGGTTATAAACATATATACCTAACTTGATCCTCGACTACTACATTATGTTGACACATGCATTCAACATGCACCTTGATAATAACAACAATGTTGGACTGCATATTTTTGTACATGGTGAAAATCAAACCAAAAAATTACATCATAACTCAAGGGAACAAAGCTTGTCACCTCAAAAAATGTGAAACAACAACAATGTTGGGTTGCATACATTTGTAAATGGTGAAAAATTAGATTAAAAAATTACATCAAAATTCAAGGGAGCAAAACCTATGACCTTAAAAATGTGAAGCAACAATAATGTTGGGTTGTGTATATTTGTAAATGGTGAAAAATCAAACCCAAAAATTACATCAAATTTCAAGAGAGTAAAACTTTTCACTTCAAAAAATGTGGGGCATGGTAAATGCACAATCAAGTGGCTCATTTTAGGTAGATACAACTTTCACAAGATTCACAAGCAAGTTTTTATAAATGATCCATATGGATATGGTTTCAATTTATAAGGTTTTCATTGATGTATTCTTTAACTACTAAAGTTTCAGTCATTTATGAAACCTTTTAAGGGTCAAAACCCATTGGTGAAATCTCTTTGAAAATCCTAAAAAAAACCCCATAAGGTCCATAAGAATAAAAAGCCATTTAGATATTTTAATTACATATTCACTAGGCACAAAAAATCTAAAAAACAAAAAATAATAATCAAAAGGACTTTAACTACCATTTATGACCCTTCAAAATTTCATAACTACCATTTGGTTAAGGTTTCACAAAAAAAATTCATATTCAACTTTATGATTTCATCTTTCAACCCATGCTTAGTCATAATAAACAATTTGGAGTGGAATTCAATATAAATTCTTAATTTTTTTAACAATCCAATCAATTGTTAAATCCATTTTTTTATTTCAAAATTTCACCATTGATAATGAATGCATTATTTTCAAAAAATAATTCTGCAAATGTTTTCATAATCAAGTTGTTTGTTTAGAATGAGTCATCATTTAACGTACTTAAAATTAAATCATTCACCACATGCATTTAAACACAAAACACTTGTAGAAATCAAGCTTGTGACGCAAAAAGTGAATCACTTTACCTTGCATTCACTCAACAACAACAATGTTCAATCATTTGTCAACTTAAAAAAAAACTCTAACATGAGTTGAAAAATCAAACCTAAAAAACTATATAAGAGTTCAAAGGAAAAAACTTTGACAACTCAAAAGAAATTCCAACATTGAAAAAGTACAATATGAAATAACAAGCATTTCAAAAAACAAATGAAAAAGCTTAAGAAAACACAACAAGAATGGAAAAAAAACTCAAATGAAAAATCAAGACCCAAGTCTATGGGGGTGTTATAGCCCAAAAGAGGCACAAAGTTGGAAGGTTGGAAATAGTTTTGAAAGGAAAAATGAATTTGAATTCATGTACAAGGTATATAGTTTCAAGGACATGCACATTTTTTAAGGTATACTAGTATATGTAGGTGTACTAGATATTAGATACTTACATTATTGAAAATTGCATCCATTTCCACTAAAGCCTTCCACCCAACAATGGTGGAAATGCTATCACATAATAGTGTGATGGGTGGATTGGGCTGAGAATTTCCACTATAATGGATGTTTAGTGGAAAATTCCCATTGAATTCTGCATTGTTGTTTGTGCATCATTGTGGACCTTGTGGGAATAGGGTGGATTTGGACTAAATATTTTCATTTGAAGTTTGAAATTTTGTGGATTGTCGTTTCAAGAAACATTTGAAATGTACATGTATATATGTACTTGTATTTGGTTTGGTCATTAGTGGACTTTTTGTGAAAAACTGAAATGCACTCTATCCATGCATGGATGGGGATGTAGTGGAAATTTGGTGGAACTAGAAAAAAATTTATGTTTTATAAAAAATCCCACATAAATTTGATTTTTATGAGTACATGTATATTTGATATGTATATTTCACATTTATTTTAATATATGTGTATAAATCAATCATATTAAAATCAACATAATGTTAATATTTTGTATAACATTAAAAAAAAGTTGTAGATAAATATAGTAAATATCAATATTTAATAATTATTCATTGCAAATCAATATAATACTATTTTATTAATTAAATATATGTTTTAAATGTGGGGATATTTAAAATTTTAATTAAAATTTATATTTAAGATTAAAAAATCTCACACAAAAATTTCAATGTTGATTTTAAATAGGGTAATTTAAAAATTATGTTATAAAAAAGTTTAATTTTTTTAAAAAACATCATTGTTGAGATGTATTAAATTGCAAGATTCAAATGAGTTTTTAGTCAAATTACTTGATTTATTTATCCTTTTTCAAATTATATATGTGTACATCTTGGAAAAATATTTATGAATGAAATTTAAAGTTTTTCATTTGGACAAAACATGTGAAAAATAATAATGGTTGAAGTTGACATTTATGAAACATTTGGAGGTTCGACATGACAAATCAATTGACCACCATATTTTTTTCACAAAAAATGAGGTTCTTGGATGGCAAATGCAATGAATTTTCACCTTAGAGACCAAGGTTCAAACCCAATTACCAACTTTGTCGGTCAATGGTGTACATTAACCATATATCTGAACCATGTTTTGATTCATAAAATAAAAATAAAAATATTCAAAATTAATAATAATTAGTAAAAATAATTCAAATATATTAAGAGGGAAGGGTATAAATTATTATATTTTAAAATAAAAATTAAAAAACTCAAATTAAATATAAAACCAAAACCACCAAACAACCATTGTGTGGATGGTTGGGTGGAAAATGAGTGGATCTATTGCAAATTGACCCATTTCTTCATGCAATCCATTGTGTGCAAATCCAAAACCACTTTAGTATATTATTGGCCTTCCATTAAAAAATGGGTGGAATGCATAGTGGTTTAGGATGCATTTTTTGGTAGTGTTAGTACAACTTAAAAGTATACCATATATTAATATATTAATAGACCTAGTATACATGAAACATTATAAATAATATTTTTAATATATATAATATATATATGTAAAGGTATCAATGTACTATGTATATTATATATACATATTTACATTTATCTATTATTTCAAATGTATACAAATGTTTTAAGTTATATTAGATAATAATACACATAAATGACTATACCTCATATTTAAATTCAAATTAAATTTTCCCTTTAAAACTTTTTCCCTTTCAACTTTGTGCTTATTTTTGGCTACACCCCATAGACTTGAGTTTTGATGTTTTATTTGAGTTTTTTTTCCCCATTATTGTGGTGTTTTCTTGAAGCTTTTCCATTTTTTTTTTGAAGTTTCTGTTATTTCATATTATACCTTTTCAATGTTGGAATTTTTTTGGGAGCTGCCAACATTTGCTCCTTTGAGCTTTTATGTAGTTTCTCAAATTTTATTTTCAACTCATGTTGTAGTTTTTCTTTTTAAGTTGACAAACGATTAAACATTATTGTTGCCCCACATTTTTTGAAGTGATAAGTTTTTCTCCCTTCAATTCTGATGTAATTTCTAGGTTTGATTTTTCACTAAGTACAAAAATATGCAACCCAACAATATTGCTACCCCACATTTTTGAGGTCACAAGTTTTGCTCACTTGAATTATGATGTAATTTTTAACTTTGATTTTTTACCATTTACAAAGGTATGCAACCTAACATTTTTGAGGTGACAAGTTTTGTTCCTTTGAGTTTTGATGTAATGTTTTGGTTTGATTTTTCACCACATACAAAGGTATGCAACCCAACATTGTTGTTACCCCACAATTTTTGAAATAACAAATTTTACTCCTTTCAATTTTGACGTAATGTTTTGGTTTGATTTTTCACCATGTACAAAGGTATGTAACCCAAGATTGCTATTACGGGCCACATTTTTGAGGTGACAAATTTTGCTTCCTTGAGTTTTGATGTAGTTTCTAGGTCTAACTTTTTACCACATACAAAGGTATGTAGCCTAACATTGTTGTTTCCCACATTTTTTGAAGTGACAAATTTTGTTCCCTTGAATTTTCATGTGATTTTTAAATTTAAATTTTCACCATGTACAAAGGTATATAACTTGACATTGTTGTTGTTCCACACTTTTTGAGATGACAAGTTTTGCTCGGGCTTGAATTTTGATGTAATCTTTAGGTCTAATGTTTCACCATGTATAATTTATGCAACCCGACATTGTTGATGTTATCAAGGTGGGCATTGAATGCATGTGTTGATATAATGTAATAGTTGAAAATTAGGCCAAGTCTATTTGTGAATAAGCCATTGACAATGGATATGATTCATATTTTTTTTGAAAATAATTTGGTTGACATGTATGCAAAATGTGGCACTTAAAATTATGACAAAATGATTTTTCATTATTTTTAGTTCATAAAGTTTTAATGGAATGAACAAGTACAACAATGGTTATTGTTGAACATGTTCCATTGGTCCCTAGGTGGACACCATCTTAAACTGCCTAAAATCCACAAAATTAGCAATCAAAACTCACCCAAGTGGAAAATTACCACCCATAACATCACCGCCTCAAACCACCCAAAATGAAAAATTGCCATTATAAACCTTCCCAAAGTGAAAAATTGCCACCAAAAACCCAACAATATATAAAACTATGTAGGAAATGACTTAAATCAAGCCACCCACAACCCCACCAATAACCCATTCAAGAAACCACTGAAAACTCACCCATAAACCATTAATAGAACCACTTAAGAAACCATCTAGACCCCATCCATAACACCACCAATAAAACAATTAAGGAAATTGGGTGACCACCAAAACCATCATGAGTGGAACATGAATGGTTTCCTTTGCCATGCAAGACCAACCACTAGGTGAAACAACCAAGGAGATCAAAAACCCACTACGGTTGTTTTGTTACAAACCATAAAAAATTTGGTGGTATGTTGAGTGGTATGGCTACATGTTTTTTAGTAATGTAGGTTTTTCTTTTACATCAAGTATGTTGTAATTAAAGGGTGAGAAGGTTTTTGGATCCTATAAATGATGAACAAATTTTCCCCCAAGATCAAAGGGGGATTCCCATAGACACGATCATGTTAATTTCTCTTGTTCTTGAATTGACACAACCTCCATTCACATCAACATTAGATCGGATGTCGATGGTGGTTTGTCCACTAGTCATGCTATAATTGAAAATTGTATTCTCGCCCACAATGGTGGGGAATTGTGTGGAAGTCTTTGTGGACATGGTGTTTCATGGATTGAATGATGTCCCCCTAGTCGAAGATTGAATGTTTTGCTTTGTAGAAGAACATTAATCACTACTACAAGATGAAAATCCTATCAATGAAAATAAATACTAGCATTCATACTCCATGTTATGATGGTTGGCTATTGAGTTTCAAAGGTGGTCCCCATGACTTTCACAATTTTTTGTATTGTTATGATGACTTCACACTAGAAGAAAAAATGTCATTTGTAACTAGTCGTTTGCAACTATAATAGTTGCAAATGACATATTACAATCACAAACGACTGTCATTTGCGCTTATTATAATTGCAAACAACTAATTGCAAACGACAAATTTTTCTTCTAATGTGAACTATTGTGTGGGAGGATTAGGAAATAAGTATGTGGTTGATAGGCCTTTTGAGCCATGCAATGTGGCTTATCCAAGAAGGCAAAAATCTCACTCAAGATGATGTAACAATGTTAGAAGAAGTTGTTTTGTGCTTTGTGAGCAACTTAGTGTCCTTTTCACAATTTTTTTGGCGATGAGAGTTAAGTCCATTTTGCACCAATGATTGGATGCATTCTTGACCAAAATCTCACAACAATCAAAATTCCAATGCCTTGGGACATTCAAGCTTTGAAATAACATCACAACAAATGAGAAACCATTCATACTCTAAGAATAATTATTTTTCCACCCATATAGGTGCCTTCTCCAAGGTATGGACTAATCTACAACATCACCTTTGGCACGCTCAATACCATTAAACAATATGAGGTGACAATTGGAAATTTCCCAACCTACACTTGCATGGACTTCTCACAATGATAGCAAGTTTGTGTGGTAGGCGAAGGAAATGGGTGCATTATAAACACATATACACATTTTGCAACATGTTATTTTTTGTGAGTAAACATAATAATTGATTCATCATGCAGTTTCAAATTGGAACAAAGTTCAATATTTATCAATTTGCATGAAATGAATTGACTTTTGTCTCATCTAAAAAATGAAATAGATCCTTAAATGGCAAACTTGTTTTACTTTTAGCAAATGGACATTACAATATTTCTATTCACATTTTTCTTGTGTTTTATTTTCTGGCTTTGCTCATGAATGTGAAATGCAAAATAGTCCATTTGATTTATATTATTTAATTTTGAAATAGAGTACATCCAACCCTAAATAAATCTTTAAATATGATCTATACTAGATAATAGTCATTACAATTCACCTTTCATCCTTTCCCATCTTTCAACCCATCCCATATTTCATCCATTTCCCAATTTTATCCATGTTTAGAAAATTGCCATGTGGCAAAATATTTGTCCACATCATCTTATATTCTTATGATGTGGAAAAGTATATTACAAGAATACTTATATACGTGGCAATGGATATTCCTCTAGGTTCACATGTCCACGCTCACTTGTTCATTGCTCATGCTCACATGCTCACAAGCAAAAACCGTTGGCTTAAACACACAAACATGTGCATTTGGGTTTAAAGTTTTGTTGTGTTTTGGGTAATTTAACTTGACTTCCTACCAATCTTACTTGAGGCAATAAGTACCATCAAGGGAAGCATTGTTGGGTACTAAGGCAAGTAAAGGTTTTAGCTTGGGGGTCCTCCTACCCATCTTACTAATGGTGGTGGTCCTCCTTTGTTGCCCCCCTCATCATCCAAATTAAAAGTAGAATGTGAAGAATCTCCAAGTGGTTTTCTTCCTTTACCAACCACTAATGGACAACTATCGTGTTGCTTCCTTGAAAACATTCACTATTACAATTCATGGTTTTTTTTACTAGGTTTTTTAATTAAAAAATACCCAAAAATGATAAGAGTAAAAAAAAAAACCACCTTGTCAATCTAGACAAATTGTTTTGGACATGTTAGTGTGACTTGATAGTCAATTTGGACCTTGTCATTTTGACTCACAAAATGACTAACAAAGTTACTAACTCTTTGGTTAGTAAATATTAAACCATTTGACTAGGTCAATTTTATACCTAAATTAAAATCATTATTTGGATTATTATTTAAAACATAGATAGGTAGGTAATAATTAGGTTTCGGTTGGTCAAAAAATGCACTTAGGTAGGTAGGTGCTAACCTAACTTAGCCTAACCTATTTAACTTACTGAGCTACCTTAATTTAACCCAACAACGTTAGTGGATGAGCATCGAACAATGAATAGTGAGCGGGTGAACATGCTCAAGTGAGCAACTAAGAATCTTTACAAAATATACCATGCCACATCATCGAATATTCCTAGAATATTCCCTTGCCATGTGGTTGTATTTTTTATGATGTGGTAAAAGATTCCTTGTTGATGCAAAAAAATTTTTGCCACATGGACAAGGGTCCGACTTCAAAACACACAAAATATATATTTTTGGCTCAATATTTATTTGTTAAAATGGTGGTTCAAATTGTACCCATAAACTTGGGGTCATTTAAAGATTGGAAACCACCGTAAAAACAATCACCAAAATAGAAATGATTACTTCATCCAAGGATGATAAAAATATAACATATTTTTAAAATGATATTCATTACACCATGAAATTTTTTTTCCTACATCATTGTTAGAAGATCTCCACCAACACTAGCATATTGAACTGTGAATAATGAAAATGAAATAGGCACTCCAAAACTTGATGCAAATCCATTTTTATTATAATCTCATTGCCTCTCAAGTGCTTTAGCACATGCCAATAATCATTAAACCTTGTCCCAACTCCACATGGGATAATGAATGAATTCTTAGATTGCCCACAATACATTATGTTTTGTAGGATATGATACAAATGAGCCTACATCGCACCCATGTTCCACACTCGCCCAAAGAAGCTACTAACGTGACAACAAAATATATGCAAAAGCAACATGGGTAATTTCAAATTGTCACATCAAAACACTTGTGGTCATAAAGTATGTTATAGATTCATCCATACCCAGGGGGTTAAAATCTATAGGGGGCATACTAGTAGAAGGGATGAACAATTTATCGATCTTCCAATTGTAGGTGTGCTATTGCATTAATTTAAACACTAAAGGCCTTTTCACCTTCTTACCACAATGAGATGTGGACCAACTACTTATATTTGCAGGTTTGATTACATTTAATGTGTAGGTTGAAAGAACTCGGAAATTGTTTAAAATGGAAGGCCCACCTCTAAATAAACTCTAAGGGTTGTTCTGGCATTCAAAGTCAAACAAAAACCTAGCCTCTTCCAGAGATGATACCTCTTTTTGAATAAGATTGACACCATGTTGAACAGGCCATACAATTGGGACATGTGGCCTAACAATGACATACTTTTGCAAAGACCCACCCACACAACAATTGAAGTCATCTAGACATAACCAATGCTTATGGTGTTCAAGAGCCCCATATTTAAATTGGGCCCAAAAACCAAAATAACATGGAATTAGGATCCCAAATCGTCTTGTGTGTATTGATCTTCCCTTTTCAAAATTAAAGAACTCTCAGTGCCAAGAGTTGTTTGGCTATGGTGCAAAAAAGGTTGAGTTGGGGCCCTAATTAAAAATTGAACTTGACTAACAACTTGGGTTTTTTTTTATAATACCTAGCAACTATTTTGCCTTAGTGTTTTTTGAAGTTCTATGAATAATTTGATGTTGTTTTTTTTATTCTATTTTTTCTTGTAAGGTCTTCAAGAAGCACAACTTGCAATCATGGATGTTGGAGAAGTATGATTTGATTGGAGTTGAAGTGTTTTTTTTTTTTAAAAATTTCTTCAACTAATGTTTTTTTTTCAATTCAAGATTCGTAGGTTTTAAAAGGTTTGTAGACTTTGGACACCTTGTCTTTTGATAAGACAATCCAAGTTGTCCATGTGAATAAGAACAACACTATTGAGATTTTGGATAAGCACGATATGCTTCCCAAGCACAAGGCCCAAATCAACATCCCATTTTACAAGATGATCTCCATGTTCATAGTCCACCCAACTCTAAAAATTGATGTTCTGAAAATGGAGCATGCATTTCATTCTAGTTACTGAGAGGGAGACAAGGTGTTTTATGTGTCCCCATTGAACTAGAAGGGACAAGAGGAGCTTGCAGATGGTCATGAGGCTAGTTGGAATGCCCATTGGCGTTTAGACAACCGAAGGTTTGAGGACACTCTACTAGGAGACCTTGAACTCAAATCCCTCTCCAAATGAATGTTATTTATTTGGGATGGCAATCATAGGTTACAGACCTGGATGCCATATATACATCATGTCCATGATGATGAACCTTCATAACATATCTCCATGGATTCCATATTATTAGACACGTCCCATGGTCTAGTTGAACTTCTAATAGCCATGATAGACTTCAACAAATAATTCTTAAACTCTTGTCAATCATGTGAATTATAACGTTTTTCCTTTTGTTTCTCTTTTCTTTTAAAATGTAATGTTCAAAGCTCTCAATAGTGGTCGCTTATACTTTTTTTTTATGATAAGGTTTGTGGAATTAGATCATGTTTGACCTAACATCATCCATGAATTTTTTCGAATCCAATCCATTGGTATCATACCTCTAAAGCAATTCCAAGATGTTCTGCCAATGGATGTGTAGAAGAGATGCCAAAACAAATCACATAAGACTTAACATTCTTTCACATCCAATGTGTTCTTCAAGTACATGTACAAGGTGAGGAGAATTTAGTTCCTTTTTATTTTGTTTTTATATCTCTTCTATTTGCTATTATTTGATAACATTATTCATATCCCTTTGTTCTCTAATTATTATTTTTAGGTAGCACAAAATCTCAATTGGTGGAAATGTTAATGTCAAGTTGTATTATGAAGAGTTCCCCAAGGGGGGTGAACGCTCTCCCATCAAACTCAAATAGTATATGGAGAAGGCAATGGAACATGTTAGGAAGGACTACTACTCCACATTCTATAAGCACCTTCATGTGTGTGATCATGCCCTCAGTCTCGATTTCCTAAAGGAAATCTAAGTTCATTATGACATGAAATTTGAACCAAAGATGTTCACAAAGGAGTTACATATGTTAATGTATGCTCGTGTATCTCTTGAATAGAAGCTTGCATGGCTCAAGCAATGGAATGAACCAAACGTTCTTTAAGAGATTACGAAATTTCTAATGCTTGGTTTTTCTGACGTTCAATTTGATAAATGGCTCCACAAGGCCACATTCTAGCACCAGGTCAACTTTAGAATTTTGTTTAGTCTTTGCATGATCCCCATTTTTTTCTTGTTGTGACTTTTATTTAAATTTTTTGTCTCATGTAGTTGGAAGGGAAGCCCCGAAGCTTTATGATTCTATGGCCTCAAATTTAGAATTAATTATGAGAAATATCCTTGGAGTGGTTTTTCTTGCCTCCTATATCTAGGGGTGGAGGCAATCCATTTGGGAGTCTGGCCTTTTTTGATAATTCAAGACCTAGGATGGAATTTGGAGAAGCAAGAATTGGAAGCAACAAAGAAACTAGTGTGAAGGAGGACTTGAAGAAAGTGCTCTACATGTACACATCATGTGCTTCCTCCTTTTGAAAAATTTGGTTCCTTTTTGTGCTTTTGAACATTGCCATTGGTCCAACTTTCAATGCCAAGAGTTGGGCATAAGTGGCTTGATTTTCTATAGGATGGGGATAATCTTCACTCTTTATCTTGTAACTTTTTGATATTGCCACATTGGGTTCATACCATCTACTTTTTGGGTAGGTACTTTTACCACGTCCTATCCCAAGGTGTAGCCATTGATCAATTGCCACACTTCCTTGAGATTTGGTGTGATGCCAAGGTGGACAATTCTATGTTTTGCAAAAACCTTCTCAAGGACTAGTTGTCCTCGTGCCTCTTAGATTGTGGGTGGTACCTTGACTACCTGAAGCATTGTACACTAGCATTGAAAATCACCTTTCGCAAAAGAATTGAGCCTATGTTATAGTCTATATTCTTATAAACATCTATAATTGCTCGGATTGAAGCATCAAAGAAGAAAGGTAAGAGGAAGGGGAAGGAGCAAGTTATAGGGACTAATGACACAAAAATCACCATGGAGGATTATGTCAAAGTTCTTTTGCATGGGAATATTCCTCCCTCTAGTGGCTTCGTTCTTGTTGACCAAATCACTCCTTTTCAAGTTTTTCTCAAGGTGGTGGTGCTTCCTCCTCCCCATTCCACCCCCTTCGACTTAAAGGTAATGAAAAATTATACTTCTATTTATACCCATTAGGGATTTAGTTCAAGAAAGTTTCTCAAGAAACTTCCAATCTACATGTTGTCCATGTTCACCTATGTGCATCCATGTGCACCCATGTGTGAACTATGAGTGAATTAAAATTCAACTAAGAATGAACTTCAACTTAATTAAAAATGAATTAAGAGTTAATTAAAAATTAATTGGAAGTGAACTAAAAGTTAGTTGGAGTGAATTGAAAATGAACTAGAAGTGAATTGAAAGTGAACTAAAAGTTAATTAAAAGTGAATTAGGACTTAACTAAAGTCAATTAGAAATGAACAAAAATTTAACTAAAAGTTAACTAAAACTAAACTAAGAGTTAAATACAAGTTCATTACAAGTCATGGATGAACATTCAAATGAATGAACCCCATGGCATTGGCATCCGTGACACTGATGGCAAGGTTAACATTGTCCTTATTAATGTTCCATGGGACTTTTTAGTGCCATTGGTTTTAGCTTTCTTAATAAAAATTCCTATCTGGAACAAATAAACGAAAGATTATATTGTCTCCATCTTCAATTTCACAAACAATTTTTTTACAAGTGATGGGGATATCTTACTTTTCCACCCTAATAATCTCCATTTTCTCAAGGAGAATATATCATATCTGGAAAGTTATGGCTTCGAGATTTGCATGAAGTGGGTGATTGTTAACTCTCTCCCACTTATTAGTTCGAAGGACCTTTCCATGAAGGTATGGATCCAAAAAAATTCCCCTTATTTCTAATTTTCTGCATGTTTCATCTTTTCATGAATTTCCACAAGTCTTTCCTATGGATTGTGACAAACCTTGTTGAATCGAGTTATTTTTCTGGTGAGGGATCTTGGCAAGTCAAGTTCGCAATTGAAGTCTTTTCTATTCTCCCCTTCATTTAAACACTTCCTATAAAAGGGGGTCAATGTTCGAAATGAAGATGTTTTTTATAATTGGATAGATGTGTTTTCCATGATTAAGTTCAAGAATGGAAGGCCATTTCAAGTAACTAACGAGGTTCATCTTGTTACTTTTCAAGCCCTTATCAAAGTATGTTTTCAATTGGGATTGCTTGTGGTGGACTTGTCTGCTTCTACATGTTTACTCCCTCATCTTCCCATTGGTCTTTTCCATGGTTTCATTCCCTATTTTATTTTTAATTTGCATCCTTTAAGCAGCCAATAACATCAAATTAGCTTACTAGATCTTCCACCATTGTTATGCCCCTTGATGATGAAGACTTGCCACCACTAAAACACTCTAGGTGAAACTTGGATTGTGAGTAAATCCATTTCTTATTTTTGTTTCCCCTTTGTTGTTGTGGATTCATTTTATTTTTTCCTAATTGTCTCCTCTTATATTCTTGCAAGGGGCTTCCATTGCCTACTCCGAAGAGTCCTACTTTTTTTTTTGACATAGGCTTCCAATTCAGTCTTCTAGGAGTTTTTTATTTCCTTTGTATGTTGAGGCTCAAGCCTAGATCATGGTTTGCATGGTTTCACCACATAACATTAGAAACAATGTTAGGTATGATCCTTCTATTAAATCTTTGGTTGATGATAAAGCTTTGGAGTGAGGTAAATCTTGTTTATTGAGCTTGGGGGTGGATCATTGGGTGCCTAAACCCTTTATGTGGTCCTATGGTTGGGTGGAAAGCTTTAATTCATTGTTTCATCATTCTCTTAACATCTGGTGTAATTATTATTTTCTTTAAAATTGTTTGTTCAATTGAAAATTTCTACATCCCATTCTTGTACCATATTTAATTGATTTATCTCATTTTGGAGTTTTTTTTTCTTTCCACTTCCTTTTGGTTTGGAAAATAATCCTTTGTAGTCTCCATTTTGATTATTCTTCCAATATGTTTTCTTGAATTTAATCAAGTTCCAATATTAAATATGCTCATCAGTTGTGGTCTATCATTTTTCCATTATCATTGGCACCAAGGGAATGAATAGATATATCCATCATTGATAAAGTCCACACATTTGATGATATTGTTAATCCTCTAATTATACATGATCCATTATCCAACAATAAAAACTCAAAATTCTCCATTCTTGAAACTTAAATAGTTGTTTCTTGCATTGAGGTTTAATTGACATGCCATGTGCATCTAAAAAGTTCCTTACATTTGCACGTGTAAACTTTTATTTTGTGACCCAAATTTGGAAAAACACATACATATTTAGTCCTTAATTCATATATTATCTTGTATTGATTCATGCATTTAGCTAAAATCATCGAAAGATGATTTTTGTTATTTACTTCCTTCATTGACCTCTATTGATTATCCAATGGATGTCTAACGTTAATAATTCTTATATTGTATTTTACATAATGAATTCATTGTCAAAAGTCATAGACTTTTATTGTCTTGACTTTTCTTGTTCCATTCAAACATGGAGTGAGAGGACAATGAAGGAATCATTCACACATGTGGTCCATGGTGATGTCAATTTTGTTCACATTAAAATGCATAAAAGAATGGGTTACATGTTATAATCTTTTACGTTGGATGATTATGATGTTTATTCTCCCAAAATATAAAGGTTTCCCCATTTATATGACATTTCAATCATGTTGCATATTAATGCCATGCCCAATCAACTAAGGTAGAATTTCTAAACTCAAAGCTACCAATTTTGATGGTTGTAAAAGGCATGTTTTACCTTGTGAAGGGGGGCGTGCCACATATCGTTGGAAAGATCTTGATGAGGGCTACGATGTTTCTTTAGACTTCACCTAAATCAGAGGTTTGCACAAAAAGTTATAGGCATCCAAAGTGGTGATAGTCCCAATTTTGGGAATTTTGGGACTTTCGACTTGGGAGTCCTAGGAAAAATGACATTTGGGTGCAACCCCCATAGCCAATCACAAAGAATATTATAAGAGGGAAGGTGGTGGCTTTCCCCAAGTCTAGGCCATGGTGAGTCTTGTGAATTTATGTATGCTCGTGGTTTGTCCATGCACCAAAAGTGCCCCAACTATGCATTAACCAATTTGTTGTTTGATTTATGTACATCCATATGAATAATTGACTCACTTGTCACTCATCTTAATCCCCGTCCTGGAGCTCTAGCATGCCCTTTTTACCCTCAAAGTGTTACAAGTTAAGGAGCATACCTTAACTATTTCTTTCGATGTTTTCACTTTCAGACTCACATTTGAATCTTTTAAGGAGTTTGGGGGTAAGCAATCTACATGTAGATAAGTAAGGAATTAAGCGTTGGAAGAATATCTCAATTAGCAATGAGTAGGTTGAAGAAGAGACACCATTTTAACATGGATGTTTGGAAAACATGATCAATATTTGCCAAATGTACTATGTGTGAGTCATTAAAAGATTTGATATCCAAATTGGGAAGGAATAACAATGATGTAAAAAAATACGAGTTGAAGTTGAAAAAACATATATTGCATCAAGATTTTTATAAAATCTTGTACCATACTTGGAGGTCAGAGTTTATGCAATTTAAAGATGAATTCTTGTGTGTTATCCATGACAAAATGGATCATGCAAAAATTGCACTCCCAAGGTTCCAAGTGACAAATAAAATGATTTCTACGTTTAAACAATTGCCTATTACCTTCACTAGTATGATAGCGCATGGTCATGGAAATGAACAATATGTGCAATATTTTAATGAGTTATGGCCGAATGATCCCAATTTCAGAATTGGGTCATTGTTATGTCTCTTTTGAACTTTGGAAAAGGGTGAAAGCACATTACAACGAGGCCATTTTGGGCGTTTTCACAACATTTATATAAAGTATATTTCTACAAAACATATTACATTTAATTTTGGGTTTCATTTTTAGTGTTTGGGCTTGATATTTAGACTTTCACAAATTAATGATATCTAATATTATTTGAAATAAATAAATAAAATTTAAAAACTTAAGTTCAAGGAATAATGGGTATATTTATGGTATATACATTATAATAGAACTTGTTTCTATTTTTGGACTACACTAGGTTTGGGCTTGAATTACTTAGCCAAAAAATGTTTGAAATGAAAATTTAAAAAATGATTCGCCTCACATATCTTGTCATCTTCCATTTGAAAGTGATAGTTTGTCAAAATGTTAATTTACCACATATTTATGGTCATTGCCCCCAAAAACACCCATTTGTGATATATTTTAGAATATATTTTAGAATTGCACAATATAAGTTGGAAAAATGATTTTTTTTTGTGATTGAATTCTTTGTGTTATAATCAACCACATTATGCAAAAAGTTGGAAAAATATGCTCCAATATTACCATGGTTGAAGTTCAAACATGGACACTCCTCGAAAATAGTACAATGTGATAACATTTTTGGCTTCCCCATAGTGTGCTTTCACCTAAAAGGCTCCAGTTTTAGAGTCAAAAGTCTTGTTTGAACACCTTCTGCAAAACGTTTTTTTTACTCGTCTATTGCAAAGGAAATCACGTTGCACATGTGAATTAAAGACATCAAATCAAGCTGTTGGTGCCAAGGTTTTGCCGAGAAATTTGTTGTTTCAAATGGATAATTCTGTGAAAGATAATAAGAATCGTTATTTGTTAACCTTCCTTTCATTGTTGACTACAAGGGAAGTGTTTGAAGAGATGAAACTTGGATTTCTTGTAGTTGGTAATACACATGAGGATATTGAAGGTTACTTTGGGTATTTGTCAAAAACATTGAAACAACAAAACAATTATATTTTGGCAGATTTGATGAATGTTTTCATGGTCTTACAAGAGTAACCCTTCATTCCATAATTGATCCAAAAAATTCCAAATTTTAAAACTTGGGTTTTAAGTTGTTTGAAGGATGGTCATGAAACTTTGGTAGGGCACATTGATATGCATTTGTTTAGATTTTTTGTTGATCCATTAGGCTAGCATGTCATGTAGTACAAAATTTCATCCACAAATAATGTTTGGAGTCCCACAAATGGGCCTCCAATCAAATTGTGCAAATTTAATTTCAATGGATCACCAAAGCTCCCTATTGGAGTCCCAAGCCTTATTCCATATTGCCCAATTTGGGGCAATGATGCGTGGAGGTCTATGGAGAAAAAAATTCATTAGTGTTAAATATGTGGAATTTTGGAAGCAAGACATTGATCAAAACACAACTTATGCAATGAAGATGGCCCCATATGATGCACCCCCACACCCCTTGAAAAACTCAAATGCGAGTTCGAAAATGAAAACATTGGAAGAAGGAATTGAAGTATGATCTCTAGCTCGTAGTACTTCGGGGGTAGAAGGGCATGTTGGAGGTCCAAGATGGGGACCAAAATGAGTGACAAGCGGGTCAATTATTCACAAGAATTTGCACAAACCAAACAATAAGTTGGTTAGTGCATGGTTAGAACACTTTTCGTGCACAGACGAGCCATATGCATACACGAATTCATAAGACTCACCATGGCTCGGACTTCGGGGAAGTCACCAATTTCCCCCTTATAGTATTCTTTGTGATTAGCCACGGGGGTTACATGCAAATGTCATTTTGTCTTGGGAGTCCCAAAATTCCCAAAATTGAGACTCTTGGAACTTTGGAGGGTCATAACTTCTTATGAAAACCTCTGATTGAAGTGAGGTTTAAAGCAAAGTTGTAGCCCTTGCCAAAAGCTTTCCAATGATATATGGCACATTATCTTCACACACTTATTTAAGAGAGATTCCTGACTTTTAGTGGGCAGGAGTCAAATTGGCACTTTGACTCCCTACCCTTCTTTTGGCCATAACTTGTGTTTTAAGTACTCAAATGGGTCATGTGAGCCCATTTTAGTTAGCTAAATTTCAAAATATTTTTAATTGTATAAAGAACTTTTTGATCCAATGAGTTTTGATTTCTGAAATACTTCTTTGAAAATTTGGGACTCCATGGGGATTCCAATTCCCAAAGTGGGAATCCATTTGGGAATGTGTGGGTTCATTCCTTCACAATCCTGGGAATGCAAATGTGACTTTTGAATTACACTTTCAGCCCACACCTTTCCATGCCTTTGCCTTGGTCATGAACCCAAGGTTAGGGTTGTGACACTGTATGTTGATTATTGGGAGGATATTTTTTTACATTTGTCAAAATCGTTACCTCTTCAAAATTCAACACTTTTGGAGGGTTTTTAGCCTTCGAGCAACTGGAAATTAATTGTACCAGGGCTTCATTGCCAACCAGGATGGAAGTTGTTGATGTAGAAGACCTAATCATGCGTCCTTATTGTGGGCCAAAGAATTTGAAGCCTTCTCCGACATACACCCCATTTAAAGATCTCAACAATGGGGATTTTGTTCTGAGGCCCCATGATCCTCTCTTTATTCCTATGTGGATGGGAAGAACACAATGTGATGTTATGAAAAATGAACAAAATGAAAATTTCAAAATGGTGAGGGTCCAGTGGTGAATTCCAATGAAGAAATATTCAAATTTGGATGAACAACATTTGTATGAAGATTGTTAGGATGGCAAATGGAAATGTAATTTAATAGATCTAGAAGAATGGTTCAACATTTCAGCTATTCTTTTTTCCTTTCTTGCTCAAAAAATACAACAAACAAAAGTCAAATTAATATTCCTGAAAGTTTTGCTTTTCAAATTAAAGTCAATCTTGAGGCTACTAATGCATATAGTAATTTATGAACGATGTTGAAAACATGAATAAAATATTGATGGTTTGTCAATATTTTTTTATTATCATTTAGCCGAATGGTTCCAATATATTTCGTGCGTTTTTCATCTTTTGTGTGTCATTGTATTATTTTGTGAATTGAATTGAGAAACAAATTATTTGTGATTTAAAAAATTAATTCACAACTAGGAATCTATTATGTGTCCACAAATGCCATTTTCTTTTCATGGTATATATTAATGGAAATAATTAATAATTAAATTAAATTAATTATATACTTATTTGTTTCATAAATAAATTTTTGCCATTGTTGGATTGGCATGGTGCCCCTTGTTTGAAAATCAACCATCTTTTTTACTAATGAGAGGATTGACTTATGGCTTTCATAATTAATAATAAATTTTGCTACACCTAGTGACCACTAGGTGAAACCCTCCTTTTATGGTATACAATATAATATTTCCAAGTGTATTTGGTGTAGTACATTGAGTAATATATTTGGATCCATAAAGGAATATATTGCCATTATTGGATTGGCATGGTGCCCCTTATTTGAAAGTCAATCGTATTTTTTTATTAATGGGAGCTTGCATAATCAATAATAAATTGTATTGCACTTGGTAGCCATTGATGAAACCTTCCTTTCATGGTATAAATATTTCTAAATATATTTGGTGTAATACAAGTAACATATTTGGATCCATAAAAAAGTCTATTGCCATTGTTGGATTGGCATGGTGTCCCTCATCATATTTATGTTGACATATTTTTAAATGACATTCATGCATAAAATGATCATAAAATTGTTAAATCTCATGGACACTAGGTGGAGTCCTCCCCATCCACCAAGATGCATCAAGTCCTAAATTAAGAATTTAATCTTAAATTAATTAAATACTTGTTGATTGGTTCTTTAGGAATATGTTTTCTAATGTGGGATGGTAATCACATGATGTAAGCTTGGTTGTCATACATTGACATCATGCACTTGGTAGAAGAATCTTGGCATGTTGTGATGGATTCAATAATGTTGGACACAACAACATGAATCTAGAGCTTTTCATGACAATGACAAACATCAATTAAGACTTTCTTTTTCATGTTTTATCAATTAGTTGAAGTCAAGTCCATGCTATTTCAACTCTTGAATTTATGGCAATTGTGTTGTATGTCAAGTTGGATCCTATCAAGCCTAGTTTACTACATGATTTTGTTCACATTCAGAGCATAGGCAAAATACCTTTGAAGTAATTCAAGGATGTCATTTCCGAGGAAAAATATAAGAAATGTGAAACTAAGACAAGAAAATGTGGTTCAATCTAACTCAAGAGGCATTTTTTATTACATGTATAAGGTGAGAACACAAACTCAAATAGTTTTTAAAAATCAATGGGTATTTTTGTCAAATTTATAATGTCAAATAGTTTGATTGATTTTTCTTAATTTTAATGAAAAATAATGGAGATGCATGTTGTGGCGTGAGTTGTTAGCAATTGTAATGTTGTAGTTAAGTTATACTCACGAGGAAATGTTGGACCTTGGCATGAGGTTGGCCTCAACCATGCATATTTTGATGGAGAAGGTTGTCAAACAAATGCAAAAGGAGCATTATTCAAGCTTCCATAAGTGCCTTCCTCTTTGTGGATTGATGTTTGGCTTCGAGTTCATGTTGCAAGTTGCATTAGAACATGAACTAAAAGTTAAAGATCACTTAAATGCTCCAAATGTCGATTGCAAAATGCATGAATAATGAGCAAAAGATCAATTGACTTTAATAGTGGACCAATTTAAAGTGTTTCAAGAGGTGCAAATGTTCCCCATGCTTGGATTCTTAGATGCCACCTTCGACATATAATTACAAATAGCAACATTTTGGTGTCGTGTATGAATAAACTATCAAATGTTTGTTTGGTTTGTTAGTGTGAGATAATTAAAGACTTCACATTTTTAGCTTGAAAAGGAAACACATGAACTCCTAGAATCCAATGTCAAGGACTTGGGAATAATCATTTCAAATGTACTAGGGATGTTATTTGTAAAGGTTTATGTTAAAGAATGGAGAATATCATAGGTATGGGAAATGAGGTTCTTCCAAGAGTTAAGGTGAAGGATGAGATTTGAAAAAATAAGATTTTGGGTGAACAATTCAAGGCCATGGAACTAGCCAAAAGGGTGGTCTACATGTATTTATATGGCTTGCATCTTCAACTTTGAAATGTTTTTATGAAAATGGAGTTTTTTCTTTTAAATGTTCTTCCATCAACACATGTTCTTTTACCCAATTTTATTTTGATTAATTCAATTTTGTGGTGTTTTTTTTTTGCTTCTTTTCATTTTATAACCTCCATTTTATTTTATTTTAAAAATGTAAACCTTACTTAACACATAATGAAGTTTGTTTAATTTTCCATCTTTAAATCAAACTAATATATTTTTCATATTCCTTGACTTGGTGCCACTTGAAGGCATTTTGAGTTTTAAAATATATATATATATTTTTTCATTTTGATATTAATGCATTTCTTGGCATGTAACTTAATTACATACACTTGATAATTTTATAACTACTTCATAGTTTAATTTGCCCTCACTTGAAGGAATTTGGTTTTTATTATTTAGCTTTAATACATCTATTTCAAAAATATATTTAAAGGATTTTACTTAATTATTTGGAATTAAATGAAAAGAATATTTTTAAAAAATTATGTATATTAATAGTTAATAATATTGATAATTTCCCCTCTTTTAGTGTTGAATGAAGGAAATTAATGTTTTATAAAAAATTAACTTATGCCTATTTAATAATTATTAAAGCTAAATAATCTAATTAATGTCAGGTATTTCCTTTCATTTGACGTCAAGTGAAAGAAAGAAATTACTAATTGTTACCTTTTTTTAGTGAATAATTAATAAAAATAAGTAATTTAATTCATAATTGCAATTTTCCTTCACTTGGCATCGAGTGAATGAAATAAATTTATGATAATGATCTAATTTATGTATATTTAATAATTATTAAAGTTAAAAATATAGTAAATATTTATAATTTCTCCTCGCATGATGAAAATAAAATTTTAATAATTATATAATTTATCATTAAATAATTAGTAAAGATAAATAATTTAATTTATATTAATAATTTCCTTTCATTCAAGTGAAGGTGAATGAATTGTCATTTTACCATTATAGGGCATCAATTTAGCTTCATTTGACATTTCTTTCCTTTTGTTTATTTCTTCAACTAAACATGTAATTTGGTGTTGAAATAAAACATTAAAATTTTAATAGCTGATGTTCATTTTATTTTTTTAATTTTCTTAGTTTTTGGTATTCCTATTTTTTCTACCTTATTTTCTTTTTTGGTTTTCCAATAATTGTATTTTTACATCTAGGTGCAAATATGTTCAAAAGAGCCATTTTAATTTTCAAAGGGACTATTCTAATATTTAAAAAATATGTATGGTAAAAATATTTAATGATAATAACCTGCTACCCACACTCAAAAATCACTCAATTGCCCAAAACAACATGATGGCCTTATACAACATGTTACACAAAGAGTTAGGCCATTTTGGGGTTTGACAAATTTATAGTTTATTCCAAGAACAATATTAGTGGCAAATGATGTAATTGCATGTTTAATAATTTGTTTTTCAATGTGTGGTGTGTGACCAAGTGTGAGTGTCATTCAATGCACCTACACCTCATTTACAACGATTGCCCATCATGGGATTTGGTTATTGGTGGAGTTTGGATTTTATTAGTCCATTGAATTAGATAGTGCAACATAATCAATACATTTTGGTTATGATTGAACATTTTTTGAAGTGGTTAAATTTGGTGCCATTGTTATATTGTAATAGTGAGGGAACTACTTATGCATTTTGGACAAGGGGTTTAGTAGGTTTGACATTCTAACCCAAATATTCATTGACTAAGGTATAAAAATTTGTGGGGAGTTCCAAGAGTTGTGAGAAACATTGATCGATCATTATACAACTTCACAAAACCATATGAGGCAAATGGGTTAGTTAAACAAATGGTGAAAATGGTGAAACATGGTTTACAAAAGTATGGGTTTCAAAAATGCCATATTAAAGATTGTGATTTATAACTACCATGGTTAATTATGGGGTATAAGTTTAGTTGGCAAGCTTTTTTTGCATCGTTCTCACCATATTTTCTATTGTTTAGCAATGGGCATGAGTTATTAACTTCAATTCAACAAGATGCAATGGTAATAATTATAATGTGTGACTTCATGGAAATTAGTTCTTTTTCCAATGACCTAACATGACAAAATATCCAAGTGGAAAAAAACAACATAGCTCTATTGGGAAATGTAACTAGTCAAATTAGGGATAATATTAGTTAAATGACCTACTATAAATTCTAACCCAAGAAACCTCATTGGATTTGGAGTTATTGTTTAGGAGATTTCAAGTGCTAAGTTAATCTATTAGTTATAAAGTTACTAAGTCTGTAAACATAAATAATAGTACAATTGTAGATAGATTTTAAAAGGGTACTTAGGTTTTATAGTAGTTAATTAACCTAAACATGAAACTATTGGAATAAACAACATTTTGTTCCAATGTGTTATGAAGGAATTATGCCTTTGGGAATGACCATTGTAATTTTTGGTAAAAATCCAACAGGGTAACAACTACAATAATGAATGTTTAGGGGTTTTTTACTAGGCCTAAGACATTATTAAAAACAACAACAATGACAACACATTATATGTCCTTAGGTAACACACATTCAAATGGCACAAATAATCACCTTTTTTCCATTGTTTCATCATAACCACATAGTAAAACATTATTGGAACACTACAATAGTTTACTATTGTTATTGGGACAAATTTATCCTTTGGTGGTACCACTAGGAATGTCACACCCCAAATTTCTAAGACCCATCCAACTTTATGACAACATAAGATTCACATAAAGAAAACTTTTCATTCTAAATTATTTATCAAAAGGTTATCCAAGGCATGTAGAATTCAAAACTCTGATTAAATTTACCAAAAAAAAATATTTTTTGTGGAAAATGAATGCATAAGCAAAAAGTTTCAAGAATGTAACATGAGGGATTTTTTGATCAGGAACACGAAAGGAATTTATTTTAAATTTTTTTTCCTTAGATGTTAATTTTTATGAATATTTCAAATGCCAGCCTACTTGATATCTTTTATAAATAATTGATTGAATCAATTTTCATTTAGTTATGAATTTTTGAAATCAAATTTGTGAAATCACAAAAGGCTTAATGTCAAGAATGCAAATGATAACTATTTTCACCTTTTATTATTTTAATGATTGGTTTGGATCATTCCTTTGTGCATGTACTAAATAAAAAAGAAAAAAAATCTAATGTGTAAGTGTAAGGACACTTTTTTAAAAAATTCAATAATTGGATGAGGAATGGTTCAAGAATCAAAATTATGTTAATGCATATTATAGGTTTTTGAATGTTCATTATTTTTCATGAATGTGTGCATAAGCGGGGAAAATAGAGCCCACCTAATCCAATTAAATAAACCATTGTATAAGTAAATGGATTTTTTTTCTTAAATTGGGTTAAACTTTCTTGTGATTTTGGCAAGGTTCCCCAACGGTACCACCCAAGGATATTTTCGCCCATTGTAGACCTTATTCAAGTTTGATCCACTACTTTACTTTATTACCTTGCTCCAACAACTTTGTCTTTCTTCCCAACATACAACTCTATCTTGAACATGCACCATCTATTCAACTTTTCTTGTCCTCTAGGTTTTTTTTGAATCACAAAAATAACGTTTTAAGTAGGTAAATCAGTCTTGCTTACATGCTACCTTAGTGGCCATCACAACTAGTTCAAATCCTTTAACTTTTCCCATGATTTTTCTAGTTTATTGACTTTCCTACCTACCTCATAAACTTATGGCAACACCTCCTCAATTAGGGAAAGTAGTTGGGAAAGTCAATTAACCACTGAACATTCCTTAAAGTAATGGAAATAAAGTCAACTAAACATCCTAAAACAATGCATCAAGTAGGGGGCTTACCTAATAGTTCCTATTTACCATTAGTAATTATAGGTTACTACAGTTGTAGTAAATAGTAAAAACTAGCCAAAGGTTTGGTAATTCTACCTTTAGCACTTCAAGTTTGTGAACAATGAACAATTTTGTTGCAACATGTAATGTCAATGGCCAGGGAGAGAATTTGGTAATTGTTTAACATTGGGATATGTTGCATTATGCCATTATTTGTGGAGGTGGTTATTGGCCTTGAATTCATAAATTCAAGTTGGAATATCATATGTAAATGTAGCAAATAACATCAACTACATTGGATGTGATTATGAGACATAGTATTTTGCATGTGTGGAAGGAATTACCTTTTGGAATGTTATTGTTGAAAGGCCAAGATGATCAAACACGGAAAAACCACAATGTAATTGCATGTTGTGTCATCTTCTTAATGTGGATGGCCAAATTGACTCATCTTTGGTTATTGTCCTTGTCAACCTACAATGTATGTTGTGTGAGCATTTTTTTGGGGAAACCATGATGTTGACTTGTGATTGGTGTGTTATAGGTTGACATATGGAATGTCGTATGCCACCATTGAGGAAATACTAATTGAAAAATGATTTTTCCTTCAATGCACTAAAAAAACTTAGGTATTTATTCTTGTAGTTAGATAGTAAGAATATCCTACATTTTCCTCTCTAATGATTCATCTCTGGTTGAGGATTTGGGGGGATTATAGTTAAACAATTAACAATGGGGTTCACATTTGCATTCCGCCTATTGCTCCTTCCACTTCAAAATTGAAATATTCATTCTTGGTGGATTTATAGAAGGAATTTGTTACATTGTTATTTGGTTTATGGGGACCTTGGCCCCAAATAGGGGGGTGGTTTGGAGATGAAGTGTCATGTAAAGTGATTTATTTTATTTGGTTTATGTGTGTGTGGACAATGATAGTTGTAGCCATTGATATGGAAGGCATGACAACTATTAAAAATGTTTATTTGTTGCCTAGTTAAGTCCTAATTAGGTTAGTGTTAAGCTATGTTAGTGTAATTAATTATGTTTTAATTTGGAATTGGTTCAAGTGCAAATGAGATTAAAGTAATTTTGTGTTTAGGATACAATTTCAAGTTGTGTGTTTTCAAATCACTTTTGGTGATATGAGATTCTAAAACACACAAGTTTATTGTTGTAAGTCTCTTATGTTTTATGCAAGCTTCAGTTTGGCACCTAGTTCGGCGTGTATTCCATTTTGTGTTTTGGGCTTGGATTCTTGCTATTTGCAAGTGAGTAGATTTTTTGGTTTGAAGGTGAGCTCTATTTAGGATAAGTGATAGTTGTAAGTGCCAATATGATAATGCATGACATTCCTTTACACAAAACAGTGAGGCACTTGATAAAAACGACAAAGAGCACCCCATTTCCAAAGTAGTGAGCCCCAAATGATGGGACAAACTAATATTTTGTGATACCCGGCTTGTGATGAGGATCTCAACGGCATTTTCTTGGCCCACTGCGAAGTTGCTGCTGGCCCTGGTCCTGCAAGGAAGATGCCCTCGTAACAAGAATTACAACACAACGAAGGTAGCCTTGTCGTTTCAGAGTCGCACCAGGGTGGTAGGCTAGTCCACCTGCCTGGAGTCGGTTGCTGACTTATACCAATTCGAACCCATCAAACCATCACCTTGATTTGAAATTCATGTGTCCCTCCTTTTCGGATGGACACTTTGGTGATGACCTCTATTCCTGTCCTTGGGAAATGGAAGAGGAACAAAACAAAAAGGAGCCCATGAAATGGGAGAGCAGAAAGAAAATGTCCCTCCCACAGGTCCCCTTATGGGTCCTGGCACATTGGTGCCCACCAGTGTTGGGCAAGTATTTGATTTTTTGATAACCATCGATTATTCCAATTATTTCAGAAAACATGAAAGAACAGTGGTTTTCATTCATGAAAGAACCTGAAAAGAGACAGCAATTATAAAGCCAAGTATTTATTTTTTTTCCATTTTTGAGATCCATGGCAATATGTCAAGAACCCAGTTGTTCTTTGATATTTTGAAAACCACTGTTATGAACAGTAATAACTGCCCTGATAACTGTTAGGGGTTTGTTCCTTTTTTTTTATAATAACTTTAACACTGGTGGGCACATTTTTACTTACTTATCCAAGGAAGGAAAAAGCATGATGCAAGATCGTGCAACAGAGGCAATAGCATGGCCCCCCCCCCCGGGTCCCAGTCCTGCTTTGCTGCCAAACCTGTAGCTAGCCAAGCATGCCTTCTCCCATCGTAAAAAGAGCGAGTTCAAAAGGCAAAGGGACGCAAGGACGGGAAAAGAGCAGGAGTTATAAGCGTGGGCCTAACTTGTATGATGACCGTATCCCCCGATAGGTGCAACACAGAACAGAAGCGCGGGGAGGGCGGGGGGAACAGCAATGGGAATGTTGGGAGGGAATACATGCAACCCTACGAGGGAATACAGGCCTACAAGCCTTTAATAAGCTCCCAGCCATCACCTCCTCTTTTGCAGAGCTAGCTGCTGCAACACAACACAGTCTGTCACGTCCCTAGTTACAGCAGCAGCCACCCCACAAAGCAGTACCAATTTATCAACTTATTAGCTTCAAACAAGGCTGACTTTCATTTAATTCTGAGTCTCTTTCTCCAGATTTTGGGTACTCACATTTAAGGAAAATGACTAAGTTCCTCTCTCTCGCTCGCTGCCTCCGGGTCCCAACTCCAAAACAACAATACTACCTCCACCCCTCTCCCACACATGAAAAAAGCTCCTGCATTTTTTCTCCTCCCATTTGTCTGTGGGATCAGTGATCAGTGGATCACTGTGCAGCGACAACCACTAAACACTCAAGGAAGGCATCTGATCATCATCTCTCCTCCTGCTAACTTTCTACAGCCCTCATACTCCGGGCTGCCTCCTCCCACTGCCTACCAGCCTGCGTCCTACCGAGGCAGCCTTTTGGCGTGCTCTATGAGAGGCAGAAGAGGAGAGAACTCCCTGCCACAAAGAAGGACAACCCAATACGGTGATTCTGGTTGGAAGCTTTTCTTGGCTCTTAGGCCTGGCTTTTGGTACTACTAGGTAGGTAGGTATCCTTCATATTTGAACTTGAAAGGCGGACTTTTGAAGGTACCTGTCTCCTGGACAAACCCATAATTGCATGGATAAGGAAGGCAACAATTGAGTGCAAAAATGAAAAAAAGTTGTTAAGCGTCAGTCATTTGTTTGTAAGGGTTTTATTTATATTTCCATTGACATAATGAAAGGAAGTTAATTAAGAATGATTCCCCCCTCCCTCCCTCCCTCCCTCCCCCCCCCCATGAAACTCTCCCAAAACCAGTTTCTTTGTTGCTTCTTTTGGGGTATGTTTTTCTTGTCTGCAAAAGCTTTGGTGGGAGGGGAATTCCCCTCACTATGTAACAGGTGTAAACCTTCATGGATGCTAAACCATAAACATGTGTTACTTGTACTTTCCAGTTTCCTATTAACCAATAACTCGTTTTAAGACCAAGGAATGCAATATTGATCGAGTAGGGACAACGCTCCATGCAACAGAGATGTAAGGTGATGATGGTGGGTTGAAGCTTTCATGCACTTGGAAACAAATAATGAAAGCTTTCTTTCCTATTCAAGCCTTTCAAGATGGAGGACGGTACACATTTAATAGGAGGTAATAATAAAAGACCAGCTATAGGCGCACAAACCTATAATTGTATGAAGGAGAACACATCGGGGGCGGGGAGGGGAAAAAAAGGTTATACCAAGTAATGATTAAATGGACATAAAGGAAAATAACATTTCACACAAAAGCATGACTTTAAAAGAGAACATGATGAATTATTAGTGAATGATGGACCATAGGTAGAGTGTGTGCCTTTTTCCTGAACACGAACTAGGTGAATTTACCTATAGTTTATAGACATATAACAATTTTCCAAGGCTCAAAAGCCAAAAATAGCTGGTTGCTAATTGCAATTGGTACATTTCTCTTTGTATGCCATTGTTGAGCTTTATAGAGTTGTTGGCTAATGGCCAGATACACAGCTTTAATTCCACAATTCCAAAGGGTATTTAAACATACATGTATGTGTAGGATGATGCCCTAGAATATGGTTGTTCCAGAAACTAGGGGTCAGGCACAAGGCAAGCACAGGGGCCTTGAATTTTAGGACAACCCCCACTAGGGCCTTACCTGGCATTAAGCGCAGTCAAATGAATTTTCCAACCCAAAAAAAAATGCCGGCCGGAAATGAAAGGAGGCAGCCTACAATTGGCAAGGTGCCATCGTTCCAGGCTGCCCATCTTCCTTCCACTTCCACCAAGTATGGAACCCTCCTGTGAAACCTAAAAAGATTGCCAAAGCAAAATACATATGATGGCAGGGAAAAGCCTCCCACAAGCATTTTGCAGTTTCGCATGGTTGGTGTGGTTGTTTTCGAGGAAAGGAAAGTGTGCATGGTTTGGGAAGGTCGCCAGGCAACCCAAGAAGGGGAAAAGGAGGGGAGGCGGGGAGGGGGATGCGCATTGCGATGTGTAAAGCAATGGTGATGCAGCAGAGAATGTGCACGGGAAAAACCCGAGAGGGGTGGAGATGGGTGCCAGAGGAAGTGCTTGGGGAATGATGAAGTGCCTGAGGCACGCGGTACGACGATTGAGTGGGCAGCTCACTTTGACCAGCTGCTGCCACACAAGTACTCCTATGCTGTGCGCGTCATGACCGGCAAGGAGTGAAGAGGCATATCTTGGTGGGGTCAGTGCATATCTTGCACTCTGACACCACCCATCAATGAAGTTGTAAATAAGTCTCATCTTTTGACCCATTATACCTCACCTCACCGATGTCCCCACTCAATTACCGCTGGCTGGGCATTTCATCACCGCAGCGATCACGCTCAAATTGCACCGTAGCCTTCAATCTTTATTATCCTCTTGACTCTTTTGTCGTCATTCATTTAGGCTTGTCTGACTGCACTTAAGTGCCATCAGAGAGGCTAGGACAAAGCTCCCTTTTTAGGGGCTGTAATACCATTCATTCTCAACTCCTCTCTGCTCCCAACTTAAGGAGAAAAAAAGCCCATCAGAAAATTTGGGTGAAACCATAGTAGCTTACCTTGGCAAGCTTCAACACCACTAATCATATTATTTGTAAAAATATTGAAATTTGTAGTTTTTTGGAAGACCAAACTGTTGTGAAGAAAGATGGAGAATATGTTGGAATATGTCTCCTCCATACTTGTTGTTCCCGCCCTTCCCATCCCCACCCGCAAACACCGCCTCAACTGGTGAGAGAGAGGCCTACTCTCTTCTATGACCATCATATGCCAGGCTTCTCATAGCTGCCCGCAGTTCTTCCCATGAGACTTCTTCCCATAAGTATATCTTAAACCCTAACCCTATTTAATTAGGAAAATAGGGTTAGGGTTCAAGGTTTAAGATTAGAATTAACCAGACTACCCAATTCTAATGTTAGAGTTCAGTCAAAGTGTCTTAGTTCTCGACCAAACACCCAGCGATACACTTATCTGAGGCTAAAGCTTTCACTGTGGAAGGAGACTGATCAATATCCTATGTCATCTGTGGATTAACAAAGAATGTAGAGGATGACAAGTGCATTTTTTATTTGGTGTTCTTTCATTGTTTTGGGGTGTTTGGGGCTTGAGTTGACATCTTATTGTTATTGTATCACATAATCCACTTGCTATCAGTGAGAAGACCATGGGATCTTTCCTCTTCTTCTACAAGTTATATGGGACCACCATATGGTTTGCTTCAAAAATAGCTTTCCTTGCTTTTAACCAATGGATTAGAATTGACTATGACATTGGGGGGCCATGTCCAAAGGTGTTGAGTTGTGTTAGACACTTTTCATCTTATGCTCCCTTCCATTGATTCTTCATTTATAGGATGAAAATATCATACTATTCAATACTGAAAAGATGGTGAATTTGCAATAAAAAACTTTGATAATAGTGAGAGCAAGTATGATTAAGATCCTTTTCCCTACATTGTAAGTATGCTCTTGGTCTTGTTTTGGAAGGTGGTCACAACGTGTTTTTGCAATGTTGGTTTATTGGAAAGTCCCTTGTCCCTACACTATTTTATTCAAATTCTTAACTTCAAAATTGATTAGATTAAATGTCTCCACCTTAGTCCAATTGTGCACACTAATTAGATTGTCAACCAAGTGTTTGGTTATTGAACACAATAGTTTTCATGTAGGTTGATGTGTGGTTTACTTTCATAAACAACCTAGTTTACATTTTCATAATGGATATATTGTAATTGTCATCCAAGTTTGGCCTTACATTGCCAAAATAATTAAGCATGATGATAAATGAGGTATATCAACTCCATTTTAAATCAAATTTTAAAATTTGTAATTTAGAATAAAATAAAATAATTCTAAGGTTCATGTTCAAATGCATTCATGGTGCAAAATGTTTGAACCTTTGGAAATGGATGTAATCACGAATCAAATTTCACATGACTTGCACATGCGCGCGCACACACACACACACAATATATATAATGACACAACACTTACATTAATACCATTTTACAAACTAAAAAACTTTTTGGGATGCTTTTAGACATTATATATTTGTATATTTAAATGAGATGAATTCAAGGTCTTTGAATCCAAATTTGACATTTCCCCAGTTTTATAGCCTTTAAAAGACCTCATTCCAAAAGATTAAAATTATATACAAGGTGTTTGTTTACCTTGGCTAGAAATGACTCACGTCCTTAAACATGGGTATGATAGGACCTAGATCATAAGGAAAATGATGGCTTGCAATAGTCAAGTGGGTAGAGAAAGCTTTGAAACCCCATTCATTGCTTCCCAAATTTATCCATGCCAATATTTTTGTGCATTCATAGCTTGGAGACTACTCACAAGAGGTGACATAGGTTCTAAGTTCCATTTCTTTTGTTGTGATTGCACTTTATCACCTTCATGCTTACATTCTTGAGTTCAATATTCAAACTTCATGTGAACATTCAAGCTTTGCATTACTATCCAACTTCTAGTCTCATCAACAATACCATCACCCTTTAAATTTAAAATTAGATTTGCAACTTTGCCCTTGAGCTTCACATCACATGTGATAGAACATGTTTCATGATGTCATTGTAGACTTTGAACCTATAATGACCTTTGCACCATCATTGACTTTCAAATTGTGTAATGTGTCACAAGAACATCATTCTTGAAGCAATAGTACATCAATCATTATGGATTTGGCATGTGTTTTTGAGACAATTTGGGGGCAACAATGATATCAATGTGTTGAATATTTCCCTTTTCATAAAGAGTATGGTGATTGGCGAAAGACATGGTTTAAATTTCAAAGTGAATGGATTAAACTACCCAATGTATTCTTTGCTTGTTGACAACATCTACCCTTCTTGGAATTGATTTGTACAAACAATTCATGAGCCCCATGATTAGAAGAGGATTTTGCAACGAATAAAATACAACAAGGAAAGACATATTGAAATGTTTTAGTGTTCTTCAATCTAGATTTGCATTAATTCAAAACCCTTATATGCAATGGGACTTGCCCAAATTTTTTGACATTATCATGGCTAAGGTAATTTTACACAACATGATAGTTGAAGATGAGTTGGAAAGTCAAATTTGGGTTCATTGTTCAATTTTAATCATGCCCCTCATCCAAGAAGGGGTTTGACATTTGATGCTTTGAAGTTAAATATTTAGTGCTTGAAAATGAAAAGCCTATTTTAGCTTGAATCAAAATTGATTGAACATCAATTTGGGCATCAAAGGGTGCAAATTTCTCTTAAACTTTGTTTGCCATTGAAATGTAATTCTTCACTTTCAATTTAGCTTGCATGGGTTCAAATGTGTTATGAGTTGGTTGTGGACTAGGTTTCTAGGCTCTAATCTAGTTATGGTTTGTGAGTTTTGGGTTATGGTTTAGCTTTGGTCATATTATTTGGTCTACCCATGCCTTGGTGATGCTCTTCGTCATGCTTCATTTATGTTTTGAATTCATTGTGATGCACCCCTAGGTTTGTCAAGTTGTATTGAACATAAATAACCTTGTTAATTCTCAATTTAATTGAATGAAAATGCAACTAATGTGCCCCCAAAAGCTTGTCACAAGGTATTTGTGCATTATGGAACATTTTGAAACTTTCAAAGTATTCCCTAACTCCATGCATTGGGACAAGAGGGTTGTGTGAGAATTGTGGGATGGGACTAGGACAAGTTTATAATGTTGAACTCAAGGTGAAGACAAATTAAAACAATTAAAAAAAAGGTGGTTATTGCAAATTGGAACCAAAATTGCACATGGATATTCTAATGGGCAATTGACACTTAGAAAACACATCACAACTTAAACTTGTGGTAAGTTCTTTTCCCTATTTTATGATTAGCAATGCAAACTACATCAAAGTGGCAAAAATTCCTAAGTTTCCCAAGAAGGAACTTCAACAATTTTTTCAATTTTGCCAAGTTATGAATTGTCATAAGGCAAAAACCTATGAAGAAAAAGGGTTTTCCAAGGTAGATGAAAAGCAAGAAAAATTATGGCAAAAACTTGCTTAAATTTAATTCCAAACATACAACATGGAAACCAATACATGAACATGAATTATACAAAACAAAAGTGCAAATGGAATTTTATTCTAATAACATATGAAACCATGAACATGAACATGAAACGAATAAGGTTATTGTGCAAGATCATACTTCATATTGGTGTTGAACAATTTGGAGGTAATAAATAGCCCATATATTTAATTATACCTTTTTGGGGATTTAGTTCAAAAAAACTTCCATGGAAACTTTCATATGCCCATTATCCAAAGAACTTTTTTGAGAACCTTTAAAAACTATAAATCAACTATGAGTGAATCAAAAATGAATTGAAAATCAATCATAATCAAGTTATAAAGATAATTACAAGTTGGTGATGGGTGAACTTAATTCATGTTGAATGAAAAAAGATTGAAATTCATTCATGCTACTTTTAACAATGGCATTGGTCCATGTTTATGTTCATGACATGAGCCCACAATTTTGGAAGCTCATAATTCCTACGTATGGATTTTGATTTGAAAACTTTCACAACACATGTTGTAACCCTTGAAAAGAAGATCCAACATCACACTTCAATCAAAGTCATTTGACCCAACCATAAAACATTTTAATGGTTAGAATTGAACTACCAATTTGATTTTCAATCATTCTTTTGATCACAAGTTGTATTTTAAATCTTCAAATGGATAATGTGACACCAATTTGGATAACTATTCTTCAAGAGCTTTCCAATGTTCTAAAAAGGGCTCAATTTGAAAAAGGTTTTTTTCTTCCAAAACTTGCCATGTGACTTTGGGAATTTCATTTGAGAATGTTGAAACTTACTTTCACACATTTGTGAAATTGTGTTTTGAATGTCAAGACATTTTTTTGGATTATTCACCTTGTCATGCTTTAAGCTTGGTCATAACACCTAAGCCCTTATGATCTAGTTGTGTTTTTCTTCACATGCTATCACTTGGAATTCCTAAAACTCTAGTGCCTTGGTCATTCTTTTCCTTGCTCTTTGTTTATGTTTTGGAACCTTAAACCCCTTGTGCCTTGCTCATGTTTTTCATTGCATTTTGTCTGTATTTTGAGTTCTTGGTCCCCTTGTGTCCTAGTCCCATTCTTCATCACAATTTGTTTTTGATATTAGTTACACCCTATTTATGCTTTGAACTTTTTCTTTGTTCATTCCGTAGTTGTATTTGTTTTTTAGTTGTGTTTTGGTATTTAAGTGAAAAGGCACCTAAATACCTTTATTATAATCATGTTTGTTTTTGGGTTGGATAAAGGATATTCAAAGCCACAAAGTACCTCTTAGCATACAAGTATGAGAGAGAAAAATCACAACCCCATGATGGGTTTTGGGCTTGACATTGGTTCTTGTATCACAAATGAATTTTGTTACAAGGTTGGATGCCATGTCCCATTCAATCTATTTACCTTTTTTTTAATATCTCAAAAATCCACTAGAGAGATTTGCAATGGTTAATCCCTACTAATGATATAATATACTATAAATATTTAACACATTTTAATAGATTTTTATTAACGATTCATTATCAAATTGTCTTTTAATGTCATTCATTCATTGGGTGGAAATGAAAGTTTATGTTGATGTGCGAAATGAAATCTATTTTCACTTAAAAGAAAGTTTCAAATTCAAAAAACTCAAAACAAAAGTGTTGCATCCATCACACATGCATACATTAGTATATTCATGAATAATAAATAAATTGAATTTATAGGATATCAAAGGTCAAACATTAACACAACATCGAACAAGAAACTACAAGTAGCAATTCACAACATTTAAAAAAAAAAAGTTCAATGTTGTGATGTAGCTAAAGGGGAAATTATCCATAAGACATTTCACCAAAAATATGAAAAAAGAAAATTTAACCATCCTTCTATATTTTTGGCTGCCTAGTGGAAATTGGTATAGGATCAAAAAAATTTACACATAAAAAAATAGTCAAATAAAAGGCCTATTATTATTATTTTTTGAGTGCCACTTTTGAATAAGCAATTTTCCATTTGGTTACAATTCGCTATAAGAAAAAAACATTGTTTCACAAGACACTAAGTGAACAAGGGCATAAGGAACAAAATATGCCTCTTTATGAACTTGGAGATGAATACATATTTGAAAATGGCAACCTAAAAGGTACAAAGAAAGTTATTATTTTCAATTCTTAAACACCCAAACACATCTTTTGGAGAGGGGATGGATGTTGTAGAGAAGACTGCGTGATTGGGGGCAAGGGAGAGTGGGGGCAGGGGGGGAGGGTGCATGAAGTGAGGGAGGGGTGCCCATCATCCCTACATTACTCTTGGGGGAAATTGCTAAGTGACACTAAATATAGTGCAAATTTCAAAAACCCAATGGTAACACAAGGTCATGAAAAATCCTAGAACTTTTGGTGGCCTTTTAGATATATATTTAGATTTTAGAGTAGTTTTGGAATACTATCTATTAGGCTACACACATTTCTGTTTATTAGTCCACCGATTGAGACTTAATAAAATGATGTTAGATAAGGGGTACGATCCAACATGGCCTTCTGTTGAATTGGACCAACCCAAAGTCACTTTCAAGGCTGCCATCCATGAGATTGAGCCATAGAATGTTCTTTTTTGTGAATTCCATAGTCTTTCACTCTTACTCCAACTGGCCAGATGATTTACAAGCAAGGGTTGGCAAGATTGTGGCTTTGGAACATATGGAACAAAGTGAACTTTTTTGGTTTGTCTTGCACCAAATGAAAAAACTGACAAAAGAAAGAAGGAAACTCCCATTTCAAAAGAGAAACATACAAAACCAACTTCATTTGATTTGGTGGGACACACATAGTTGGAGACTACACATGGAGACACATGAAGTAACTAGGTCCTAGAATGTAGGCCATCATATTGTGTGACCTTTACATCTTGATATCCCATTTTGTAAACAAACCATTATGGCTTATTTACCCAAATGTCCAATAGGATGGAGGGGTTCTTTGGGTTTTGTGACAATATTGTTGCAAAAGTTGAACTTATTATTGTCATGAAGCTAACTTTTCAAACTCATCATCCCTCAACAGTAAGTCATTAACTAATCAAAACCAACCTTGATAAGGAACACAAATTTTACATAATATACATCTCAAGCAAGGTTAGGGGGAACATGTTTTCTAATGCACACCCACACAAGAGCATTGAGAGAGTCAATAGGCCAGATACTAACTGAGGTGAAGTTTCTTTCTCTTGTTCATAATTTTTACTCAATTTCCCTCTTCTTAGAGAGAGAAGGTACAGAGATGTCCTGCAATTGATTGGGAATGGAATCCAGAAGCTGATCATTTTCTTTGGGTGCTATCTTAGACATCTATGGTGGGCGGGAAAAAAACTCTTGCACCACATATTCATGAAGGTGGTGATGATTATCATATGGACACATGAACCACACCAAAGATGCACAACTTGGTTTTCCTTTCTTTCAAAACAATTGGGGGAGGGGGGGGGAGGAGGGGGGAAGAAAGGGTTTGGGGTGTTGGTGGTACAACAATCTATTGAAGCCCAAAATGCACATGAAACACACAAAAAATGTGCAGCTGGATTTTTTCTTTTCTTTCAAATGAATGTGTGGGGATGTTGGTGACATAACATGCTGTTTGTATCTTTTCAGTGTTGGTCTGGTATCAACTTTTGAACAACTTGGTCATGGTATCAGATTTTTGTTTCTTTCATGTCAGGCTGGTACTGTTATTGGGTTTTTTTTCAAAGTTTTCATACCATCTTTGTATTGGGTCCACTACTGATTTTTAGCTGGTAATGAGCAGGTACACACCTAGTATTGAGATACGTATGAAATTGGTACATGCATCATATTACCTCAGGTCCCTAGTCCCTACCAAGCTGGTACAGGTATAGGGCTGGTATTGCCTCAGCTCACACCAGACTTGTAGGTTCCTTGCTACCAGGGTTGATACCAGGCGCATGCCTATATACTAGACTAACACTGGTTGTAACCTCACAATCGCCAGCCCTCCAGGCATATCCTACCCATCAGCCTAGCCATTTTCCACAAGTTATCCATTCACCAAGTCTTGGTACCACCCGGTCTAGTGATTCTGGGAAACAACTCTTGTTATTATTCTTACATTGGTAAATGTTACAGTTGTTCTATGATCCATCCATCTACAAGTTTGTCTCCAGTGAAACCCCAAATAAAAATATTTGGATGAGCATACAAATGTAGATCTACACAATTTACATTTGGTATTAGGATCATCTCCTGAAAGATCTAATTTTCACATAATAATATAACATCATAATTGGTTACTAGAAGTAGAATTTGCAAAAAACAACAATTATAGCACAAGAATGATGGTGAACCATTTGGGTGTACATGGATGCTCTGAACATAGTGATGGGAACAAAACTTTCACAAGTGAATGACAAAGGGCATGATCATCCCATATGTTGCATAAGTTGACAATTGATTTAAACCAAATGGAATTGTGCAATCTCTGAATGAGAAGCCTTGCCAATAATCTTTGTGGTCACGAAGTTAGGAACAATTGAATTCTCAAGTATTTACTTTTGAAACCCAACCTTGCTAGCATGATTGCTAAATGGATTATGTTGTTGCAAGATTAATAATCACTAAGTCAAGGATCAACCAATGAAGAAACATGGAAACACTAATGCATTGTCATGAGCTTATGAGGAAGTGGGAGATCATTTAGAAGATGTTGATTTTCTTGATGTAAAATTATAATTTTCATTTAATGCAAACAAGGTGCTAATATAATATAATGAAGTGTTGGATGATCATCTGCATCACAAATTTTCCAAATCAATTAACAAATAACTTAAGGGGAGGATGCCCTTATATTCCACTCTTGTATGATTTCAGGGACGACCTTTACTACAAAATATAAGACATGGTATCGTGTAAAGTCATAAGGAAAAAAATGTTTTGATCATCTTTTTTGAACTCCACAGAAGTGCTCGTGCAGGCCATTTTGTGGGAAGAATTATGATGAAAAAATATTGGAAGGTGGGTATCATTAGTCAACACTTTTCAAACATGCAATGGGGGTATTGTGGGTCTTGTGATGTATGTCAAATGTTTTTAACCAAGTTGATGGCTCAGTTTCCTTCCTTGGCATTAGGTTGATTTGCACCCAATTTCACATTGAGAACATTCGAAGAGCAGGGAAGTGATTTGATGTGGCCTTTTCATCACCTCAAAGACCAATAAGTTCATAGCGATGACAATAGATTGCTTCATTAAGTGGGCTGATGTGAGGGTTTTGAAGACTTTGAAAGACAATCTGGCAAGCTTCATGTATGAGAGGATTATGACATGATTTGGGATACCTCTTGAAATGGTTTTGGACAATGGCTCACAATCTACAAGCAATGTTGTCAAACAAATTGGCCATCACACATCACATAATAATAACATATAAACTTAACCCTGATAGGTTGGTGGAACACATGAACAATGTGTTACATAACATCTTGAGAAAGGAAATGGCAGTATGTGAAAACCTTCATAAATGAAAAAAAGGTATATCATGCAACCTAGGTGGAGAATTCCATGTTCGAGTCATCCATGGGATTCACCCTGTTTCAACTTGCACATGGGTTGAAATTGGTGTTACCTTTCAATCTAAAGTAATGATCACTTTTTGCCTGTCAGGATGACATCAATTGAGAATGGAGGAGTTTTAACACAACAACCTTTCAAAATTGGTGGAATAAAAAGAAAACCAATTGTGAGCTTCACAAACCATCGAATTAACCCAATAGTTGACTCTTGAAAATGAGGCCACAGAAGTTTCGAAATGGAGCCTTGGTCATGGTATATGATTGTCACCACAATAGAAAGACTTTCAAAAAGTTACCCTTCCTAAGCTACAATACCACATTTTGACCAATGTTCAATAGGTGTTATTATAAAATGTGAATTCAATGGGAACTTCATGGAACATTTCTTATTTTTTTATCTTGATGGTTTGAACTTGCCTTATTTGGTAGAGCTAATATGCAACAAGGAAGCTTGTTGTGCTTAGGCTTTGATATTGTTTTCCTGAAGACAATTCTGAATCGTCCAGTCTGAATTGAATAGACCTAAGAATACCAAATTCAAAAGGGGATGTATTTTGTAGTGTATTTGGAGGGCACATTATAGCCTGTAAATTTTGCTCAGTGTAACATGGATGTGTTGCATTTTGAAGGCCTATATTAAAGTTTCAGAAAGATTCATTCTGTTTCTATCTTTGACTCTAAACATATATTTTTATGGTTCTATGGAAATCTTAAGTATTTGCCTCTATTGCATTAATTTAATGCAGATAAGTGAAAGAATCACAACAAAAAGAAAACTTTTGGTGCAATTTTTATGTTGTGTCACTTACTTACGCTAAGTACCCACTTCGGCTTCATTAATTGAATGTAGATAAGAAAAATAAAATGCAGCAAATTTATTTATTTTTGCTATGTTCTTTATGCCGGCTAAAGCCCCGAGGCGTAATCAGAAACAGGTCTTGGCTCAACTACCAGCTTACATGAACCCCTTTTTCCAGTAATGACCTAATTGTAGCGCTTTATCCTACACCTTATCTGGTTGGTTCCACCAGTCTAGAGGAAAGGTTTTTTAGCATGAAGAGGTAGCTTGGACTTTTAGAATATGACCAAAAACAAAGGGAGTTGAAAAATAGTTTAAAAATGTACAACTGAGAACTAAATACAAGCAAATAAGAAAGCAAAAATTGAAGACGGATGTAAAGTTGAGAAAGGACAATGTGGCAGGTTATTGAATAACTTAACCAAGAAACTCTTTTCAAATATGAGGGCTTTGGGAGTCAGGACTTTTTCTAAGAACTCCATCAAACACATGATAATTCCAGAGCCACCATTCCTATAGAGGAAGGGCTGAAATGATGACAAGGGAAAAGACCCCGCATATGACATTTATAATATACTTCTGGTGTAGTTTTGTACAATCCTAAGTGCTAGCTAATAATCATGTAGAAGTTGTCTCCTATTATGACTAGTTCCATACAATCAAAACACAATTGGCAAATGAGTTGAATGTAAATCTACATCCAACTCTAACCTTAAAACTAGATATGGGCACATGATTTTGCAGCATATGTACAACCATTCACACTAGATACTAACATACAAGGGACTAGATTTGGGTTACAATTCCAATGGACTAATTATGTAACACATCATCATCCAGCACAACATCATCCATCTCTTTGTAATTTTCCTTGAAAGTAGATTGTTGTGTGTCTTGTGGAGCTATTGTAAACAAATCATGAAGTTCACATTTATGCATATAATCAAGTTATATATCACATGAGGCCTCATCAGGGTCATGATGAATCATGATGTGGGAATCTCACAAAAGATATACAAATCTCTGTGAGTTTTCCCCGCACCCCCCCCCCACTTGAATAGTGGGTAAAATCTAGCAATCAAGAACATATAGGTATGTATGCTTGACAAAAGGTTTAGCTTTTTCACCTGTGGTAACCAAGAATGGTCAATACCTATGGATAGAAGTACAATGTGGCTATTATACAAGGTCATTATGAGAAATTAAAATGAGTACAGTGACTTCTTATAATTTACAAAATCTGGACAAGTACAATGATAGGAGTACCATTAGTATGAGGTTCTGTGGAATACCTAAGAGCCCAAGAAATACAAAGGAAAAATATGTAGTTGGGAATTTATTGGGAGTCACTGGGGAGACTGGGAGCACATACCTTATTAAACAAAGCATGCCACAAAACTTTGTTTTTTGGGGGAGATATTTCTTGAAGCAAATAAATAAATAAATATCAGAAGCCTGGATAATTGTTTACTTCCATACCCATGTTCATCTACCGTAGTTCAATACCCAGGTTTTTTGGGTCTCTGTTGAATTTTTATTTATTTTTTTGAAAATTCCATTTTCAACAAATAAAATATTCCTGAATATTTCAAAAAGATGCTTCATTTTCATTCTCTAAAAAAAATCTTTGAGAAAAAATAGTTTTTGAAAACTTCAGCATGTTTATTTATGATATTATTTTTGTGGAACCTGCTATTCAACTAGAGTACTTGAATTAGGAATTTGCAACAAATGAATACCTAGCACTTCTCTAAGATTAATTGCTTGCCCTGACCGACCTAGTTTTTTTGCTTTCACTTTCAGAGGTCAAAATATTTTTAATAGCATGTGGCTCACGATGTGCGACATGTTCGCATTTGAGGCTTGAGCATGTGTTGAAATGTGTACTTTCCTTACACATTTGTATTACGAGAAGACAAAGCTCCAGTTGTGATTGTGAAAACTAACGACAAAGGCCCAGTTGTGTGATCTCATACAACAACTACTATGACAACATATCAAAGGTAGGAGCTCCTTTTTGGAAGGTCAATATTATCTTAATAAGTCCTTAGTTTCATCTATCAGTGTTTGGCACATACATACTTACAACAACATTTTTTTAAAAGATCAATCAGGCTGGTTATTTAAAAAGCTTTAAAATCAAAGAAACTTCGAGGTTCTTAAAATCCCAATGTTTTTTTTACCACTGACTACATTTCATATGGTTCTCTCCAATATCATAATATTTAGATATATGAAACCAGTTCTTTGAATTAGGGTTACAGTTTTTAATCAATAAAAATGAAAATTTATACAACATGAAAGCCAAATTTAATAATTAGTAATTGCCTGCAAAACCTGACCATAACCTCAAAACTCTAACCCTAACAGTTCACCTAAACCTTAACCTGAGAAGTGAGGATTCCCAGGGAGGGTTGAATATCTGAGGCCACCAAAGAACATGTCCATTTATATGGAATAAACTTTCCGCCCATGGAAAGCTGTAGTGGTCATCTTCACTGCATATTTGAGAAGGAACCCCCATGATATCCGGCCAGGGTCTGGTAATAAAAAGTGATATCTACCCAACACCAGTCTCAACTATAAACCTTGGAAAGGCAGAGCATCCAATGAACAAACCAAGCAAGAACTTACACAATACAGTAATAAACTTATAATACTGTCAATGGCCTACTAGGCTCATCAGCAGGTGGGGTTCAAATATAGGAAATAAATATTGGAACCACTCTACTAGCTCCCAAAAATGGACTCTCTTGCTCACAGGTTTTGTCATCCTAAAAGGCCGACACTCCAGAGCTTTGATTACAAGCCTCCACCAATTTTTTACTAGTATATCTGAGTTTAGCCCATACCACCAATGGAAGTGTTCAAATTTATTTTCTAAATTTAAAACAAAAGGGGGTGCATTGTTTTTGCACTCTCTTGTAGTATGTAGTATAGTACAATGTCCTTGCCAAATATGACCCATACATATTATATATTGTGTTGAGCAGCTTCAGCTAGAAACAAAACAGAAAATATTAGATAGAAGCTCAAGGCACAGCTGGCCAGCATGTAGGTGGTGTCCATATCCAGAGGACACCCAGCACATACAGAGACAGACCAGTTGGACTTATTAATCCCCTACTCCCCTCTCCTCCCCTTATCCCAAATGACTTAGTACAACAATCACTTCTTTGGGTCTTTGTTTTTTGGTTAGGGGTTGGAGAGGGGGACACAAATGGAGAAATCATTGCAAATAAGAATACAGTACACTTAAAAAAAGAAACTTCTTAGGGTCATTTTGAGAAGACAATCAAATCACCTCTTGAGTAAACTTCATAGACCCATTACTTAGTACTCTTCAATACTTGCTTATTTGTTTGGATCAAGTGAAGCCAATGACTTTGTTCTCTTTACACACACACATATATATACACCTTATGCTTTGGAGGTACTTAACTTACACTGTGTGGCACTTTCTGGGTAGCCTATTTGGGGTTTTTAGCCACTTGGGACACAGCCTGGCCTTCCCTCCCAACTTGGCTTCATCCTTCCGTACAGCCAGTTCAGTTCAATGACGCCATGCTGGTCAACAAGTTGGGTGCTCTGCAAAAATCAGGTTGATTGTCAAGGAACATGCAAATTAGTCGTGTGGTCGGTTATTGTCATACTTCCATTTCTTTTATAACTGTTCCTAATCTGTGATGAGATCTCCTTGTCGTCCTCCCTCCCTTCCATTTCTGATTCGAACTCAGGTTTACTTGATTTGTTATCTTGGAATGACCAAAGGGCGCTTCAATCAACACACTAGTTTATTTCCTGAAAAATATATATCAACTCCTTGTGAGCATACAAGTAGCTCTGTCCACTACCAACCGAAGTACCCCGGCTGGCTTCAAATTTGGATTTTTGTTTTTCGACCTGGCTGCCAAGATATCCTTGGAGTTTAACCTGCTGGGTGCTGCATCTCCACCCATGGCCCTAAACACAACCACGGGACCATGAGCATGGACACAATGGTAGCCCTAAATTGTTATAGGTTGGTTCTTGAAAGTGAACTCAGACCTCACATGTTCCCCATGATTTTTTTTTCAGGCCTGCACATTTAGACCCCAAGACTGTTCTGCACTTGTGCAGTTGCCATCACCCTTGGAATGACCTTCGAAGCTTGATGTTGCCTCTAGTATCATAGTACTTCTTTGATGCTCATAATGATGTGAAAACCTAATGCATTTTAGATTAACAATAATTCATGATTTGAATTGTGTAATTGCACACAACATGATTAGAGCATTTCATGTGTTGTTGCAAAGCATAGATGAGCTTCAAAGCTAGGAAACCCATTTTGAAACCCATATGAGTTTGAAAACTAGGCAAAGTTGTAAGCAACTCTAAGACTTTTTATTGAAATGTAATGTTCCCATTGAAATAAAGAATTTGAGCTCAAATAAAAACATGAGAATTGTCAACTCAAAGTTTGATGGAGCAATGGCAATAGGGCTTGATCATCGTCATATTGAGGCTCGGCATCTCACCATGTTTGTCTTTTCAGCACTACGGTAGAGGGCTTGGTTGGCACAATAGTGGAAGTATGAATAGGTTAGGTGTGTGAAGGTGAATTGTTTGGTGCCTATATTGGCTCTATTTCACCTTCAGATCTATGCCCAACAATAGGTGCACATATAGTTTTAAAGCTCATTTCAACAACCTAGAAATAGGTATTCACATGCATCCCCAATATCTATTGTAGCTAGGGCCATTGTGAACAATGTTAGGGTGCTTTGATTGCCAAGGCTGTTTACTCTCATGAAGGTATCAATAGCCATTTTGATATTGCCTTGGGTTGCACCATCAATACAAGCTCATGGGTCTTCTTTTTTTTTGTTTTGGTCCTCCTTTGCAAGCTTTGCCCCACTTAATTGCTTCACTTGTTGCCTTGACCTCCAAGACATGTACTTTTAATTATGTCACCCATAGAGACTATAAAGCTCATTCCTTGTGTCTCATGGGCATTGCAACCTTCGTGTTGTTGTATTATTATAATGCCGCTCCTCCCACCCCCACCCATATAACATATTTTTTTTTTTTCACATAACAACAAAT